>OCZT010001813.1_pt1 | contig 22218 bp, 25 predicted proteins | sample 1539031 | NCBI WGS metagenome assembly OCZT01 (sample SAMEA3539308, study PRJEB22396) | soil metagenome | biome: tundra; feature: field; material: soil | place: USA | collected 2010-05 | depth 0.15 m | reverse complement strand
CCATCTCGGCGTAGAGACCACTGTTCTCACCCTCTTCAGGGTCGCCTTTGACGGAGTTCACCACGAATTGCGCCAGCTCCGAGCTGGCCGCATCCGCATCGTGGCGATTCAAACGCGAATCCGTTGTCTGACTACGCAGGGTCGTCAACTCCTCCCGCGTATCCAGCGACGGCTTCACTTTCTCGTTAAACTGCTCGACGGTCATCCCGGCAAACTGCTTCGCTGGCCGAAGCTTTGTCCAGGCGCTGATCATCTTTTGCAGTTTAGTTCCAACTTGTTTCGGACTTTTTGTGCTCATATTACTTATCTATGTTCTGTTGCTTTGTTTGTTAATATTCTCCCCGACGACATGCCTTGGAGAAATTCTTTGCCACCAGCCACCGACCCCATCAACCTTTCATAACAACAAACCAACCACCCAGACATCACATGAAAACAACGTCCAAAACCTACACCACCGCTCCACTATTAGAAGCGTGACACCAAAAATTTATACCCAATATGTTGGGGGGTCAAATAAATTGTTTAAAATAAAACATAATCGTTAAAGCTTAAAATTGTCCTCACAAAGACAAAAAATGTGAGGTAAATCACCTTCAAATCGTTCAGAAATGATAATTCGTTCAATTTGTTTTGAACCGACTGGACCACAAGCGGGAGGGCACAGGGGTGTTAAGCGCAGAACACAGAGCGGGCAAGAAATCAGCGGTCAGTCGCCAGGGTTTCGGTGTTTCAGTTTTAAGAAACGCCATATCCCTTGTGCAGAGCGACTTGTGATTCAACGCCACCCCTCATCGCAGCCAAAACAGGACCGGGTAATTAGCCTTACCCGCTGGGTAGCAACGGTTACCCGCCGGGTAATCAGCGTTACCCGTGGAGGTAGGTGCCATTACCCACTGGGTAATCACGATTACCCGTTGGGTAGCGACACCTACCCATCAGGGAACCGGCCTTACCCACTGGGTGGCCGGCGTTACCCGTTGGGGAACGACAATTCCCTGCCGGAGAATCACCCACACCCGCGCTGGTATGCGAAGCGCGGAGGGCAGAGGACGGACCTCTTAAATCAAAGCTGAAAAGCTGAAATGCTGACACGCTGAAAAGCTGTCCGGTGAAGCAGCCCGGTGAAGCAGCCCGGTGAAGTAATAAACCGGCGACTTCACGGGCCAAGGACTTCACGGGCCAAGGCAGACTTCACGGGCCGGGGAAAGTAGAAATCTGATATGAAAGGACGATGATCCGATCTGGAAAAGCAGAAAATAGAAATGAATTTAAGTTTTCAGAGTTTCAGAGTTTCAGCTTTTAAGATGTCCGCCATCTGACCTCTGATCTCCGACTTCCGAACTCTGATTTCAGCGTTTCAGTTTTCAGGATTTCAACTTTTGATTGGTTGATTTCTACTTTTGATTTGGTGTTTAAGGATGTCAGTTTTAGCTTTAATTTGATATGAATGCGACAATTATAGTTTGGACGCTGGTGGTGGTTGTCTTGATTTACCAATGCGTCCGGGCTTCGCGAAAAAAATAATACAGTTGCAGGGGAATAAAAGCTGAAACACTAAAATGCTGAAAAGCTGGAATGATATCAATGTGTAAGCGCGTCGCATTTTAGGATGTCAGCATTTCAGATTTTTAGAAACGTCCAGTTGTCTTTGATAATTTCAACTTTCTGCTTTCCCAATTTCTGATTTTGATTTTGCGATTTCAGCGTGTCAGCATTTCAGCATTTTAGAATATTTCAGCGTTTCGCTTTAAGTTTCAGCGTTTCAGCTTTCAGAATTTCAGCTTTTGGTTTTTAATTATGGACTTGATCCTTGAACCCGGCCGTGCCCCATGGAGTGCGAATCCACTACTCCATTGGGGCCCGACCCGTGAAATAAGCAACGTCGCTCTCTCTTTGCGGAAGGGATCAGGCAGATTCGAGAACGGAGAATGGCAGCAACTGGTTTTATATTTCACAGGGCAAGCCCTGTGAAATATGCATTGCGTCTATGCTTTGAAAAGCGTCAAGGACGGTGCGTTCTATCGGACACAGGTATTAAGAAACTGTTTGAAACATGGCATCGGCAACTGATTATTTCACAGGGCAAGCCGGGAAAAATTACTGGCGCGACCTCTGGCGTTATCGCGAGTTGTTTTACTTCTTCGGGAGTGCGCCTCACTTTCTCCTTTTTGGCCTTTGCTTGAACTGTTCACGATGAACCGGTTCAATCATCATTGGCCGCGAATCAAACAGTGGACGCTCCGGCTGGCCGAGTTTGGTTTCGTTCAAGGTCTGGTTCAACTTCTCACCGCCGTGGCTGGTCTGCTGATTGTGCGCACGCTCTCGAAGCCAGAGTATGCCCTGTTTGCCATCGCCAATTCCATGCAGACCACGGGCAACCTGCTGGCCGACATCGGCATTGGCATTGGAGTGCGTTCAATCGGCGGGCGGGTGTGGAATGATCCGGCGCGCTTTGGCCAATTGCTGAACACCACCCTTGGGATGCACCGCCGGTTCGCTATTATTTCAATGAGCGTCTGTCTGCCGATTACGATGTGGATGCTCTGGAAAAATGGGGCAAGCATCGCGGGAATAATCGGGCTTACCACCGTCGTGGCCGTGGGTGTGATTCCCTTGCTCGCGTCTTCAGTTTTCATCGTCCAGCATTCAAATCCATTTGAATAAACATCATTTGATTAAATGGTTCCGCTTGCTTGCAGGATATTCGATGGTGCAGGTCGTTGCCCAAGGGCTTGGTTTTCTTGCCGGCATCATGGTCGTGCGCACCTTGCCCAAGGAGGACTACGCCTTATTCATGATTGTCAACACCATCGGCCCCGTGATGAACCTGCTTTCCGATAACGGCATCACCAACAGCCTTTCCGCCATCGGCGGCAAATTCTGGCAGGATGATGCGCGCATGGGCAGTCTCGTCAAGACGGCCATGATCTTGCGAAGGCGGCTGGTGTTGTTAAGCTTTATTGTGGTCACGCCATTTCTCGTCTGGATGCTTTGGCGCAATCATGCCTCTACTTCCACCATCGCATGGATTGTTCCCATTACACTCGTCGGGGTTTTCTTTCAACTGAACACAGGCGTGCTCGGCGTCGTGATCAGCCTGCGGCAACAGGTGCCGCGGATGCAGGCGCTCGTCTTCATGGGCGTGCTGCCCCGGCTCGCACTCATTGGCCTGTTTGCCGCCCTTGGCTGGCTGAATGCGTCGCTGGCTGTGGCGGCGGGAACCGTCGCGCTGGCTGCACAATTTTGGCTATTGGAGCAATGGGTGCGCCCGCAAATTTCCGTGGAGGCGCCGCCTGACGCGGAGTTTAGAAAGGGCATTCTTGCGATCGTGAAACGGCAGGCTCCGCTGACCATTTACTTCTGCCTGCAAGGCCAGATCGGCATCTGGCTCATCAGCATTTTTGGCAATGTGCATGGCGTGGCCGATGTCGGGGCACTGGGTCGAATCGGCATGATTTTCAGCATTCTTGTGTCAATGACTTCCGCGCTCATTGTTCCTCGTTTTGCGCGGTCTCAAGACTGGCATCGGTTGCGGTTTAATTATGCGCTTATTCTGCTGGGTTTTTCCGGCTTCATCCTGCTCGGCACTGTATTTGCATGGCTGGTTCCAAATTCTTTGCTTTGGTTGCTGGGGGCGCAGTATTCGCAATTGGGCGATCTCGTCTGGCTGGCCGTCCTTGCGACTGGAACATCGTCTTTGGCCGGGCTGATTTACGCCCTGAATATCAACAAGGGCTGGATTCCACCTGCCATTGTTCTCATCCCAGTCGAAATTTTTACCCTAATGATATTATGCCTTGTTTTCGATCTTTCGTCCGTGCGAAGCATTTTACTAATTGCGATATTATCACCTGTCATGCCTGCATTAATTAATCTCTGTGTCGGCATCTACAAACTCAACTTATTCACTATGCAATCGATCGAAGGTCAAAATAGCAAAAAAGAACTTTGGTGATGAAAATTCAAATATTCAAACAGGCATTAAGAAATAATTTACGACGACGTGGCTTTCATTTTTTTACCGATGATTCATTACCGCATGGGGTTAACGTCTACATTGATCTGAAACGACTGCGCCGTGGTTTCCCAATTAAGACGATCTTCGACATTGGCGCGAACATTGGCCAAACTTCACTCAACCTAGCCGAGAAATTTCCAAGCGCAATGATATATGCCTTCGAGCCTTTCGAAAAAACTTTCTCCCAACTTGTTGCCAATACGCAACATTTATCAGGAGTAAATAGATTGAAAACTGCCTTGGGAGAACGCTCTGAAATGCGTCGTGTCAACATTGAGGCAAGTTCTGTTTTTAATTCTTTGAAGACTAGCCGTGAAACGAAGATTTCTTACGAAGAAGAGATATTGGTCGAAAGGCTAGACAGTTTTTGCACGAAGAATCACATCGAACGAATCGATTTCCTAAAAACTGACACGGAGGGCTTCGACTTGGAAGTCTTAAAGGGAGCCGGTGACATGCTCGGTATAGGATCTGTTGGCGCTATCCTCTGTGAGGTCGCATTCAATCCAACAAATCAGCAGAACACCCAGTTCCTTCCCGTTTACAATTACCTCACCGAACGTGGATTCCGTTTCTATGGACTCTATGATACATTTTTTCTTCATAGGAATTCTTCCAATTTAGCATTTTGTGATGCACTTTTTTGTCACCCATCATTTCTTTAGCACCCCATGAAAGAAGGAAGCAACCTGCGTTTTTCCGTCATCATCCCCACTTGTCATCGGAATGATTTGCTGGCGAAGTGTCTGGATTGCCTGGCTCCCGGCCAGCAGCTAGGTGGCGTGTGCGTGGAGGACGGAGGCCAGAGATCAGGGGGCGGAAGTCAGAACTCAGAAGTCAGTGGTCAGTCGTCAGTGGTCAGTCGTCAGTGTCCAATGTTCACCTACGAGGTCATAGTCACGGACGATGGTTCAAAATCCACCGCGCGCGAAATGGTGGAAAAGAATTTCCCGTGGGCAAGATGGATTGAAGGGCCAAGACGCGGCCCGGCGGCCAATCGCAACAATGGAGCTAAACACGCGCAGGGAAAATGGCTGGTGTTCACGGACGATGATTGCCTGCCGGATGCGGGATTTCTTGCCGGTTATTCGCAAGCGGCCAGGGATAATAACGCACCAGTCCTTGAAGGTAAAACGTCTCCGGTTGGTATTCGCACACGGGTGGACATGGAATGCCCCGCCAACGAAACCGGTGGCTATCTCTGGTCCTGCAACTTGGCTATCCGCAAAGATTTGTTTTTTGAACTCGATGGTTTTGATACAAATTTTTCGGGAGCAGCCATGGAAGACGTTGATTTCCGCACGCGGTTGTTGAAAGCCGGAAAGGCAATCAAATTTGTTCCAACCGCATTGGTATTGCATCCGTGGCGACTAAAAAAAGGATTTAGTTTTTTAAAGCTTTATGGCAAGAGCCGGAGATACTTCATTGCCAAGCATCCTGAAACTGCTAATAGCATTTCTTTGCTATCACTAGGTTTGAATTTGGCCCGTTTACTTATTAGGCAGCTTCCACCTGTGGCTTTGGACTGTCGATGCCGGGGGCTGGGGCGGGAATTATTATTAGCGTTTTATACGACTTACGTTTTGATCGCATATACTAGACGAAGCAATTAAATGAAAGTTATAAATTCATTTTTAGGGTGAATTGCGACTGTATGTTTGTAACCACATCATTGCCAATATTCCATCACGCCGCTTGCGAATGCTATTTTATCGTCGAATCATGGGGTTCACCATTGGTAAGCGAACAAGGCAAGCATGAAGTGCATCAAAATCACACTTATTCGCAACGAATGAACGATGTGCTCGCAGTTTTGGACAATGATCGTGAGTTGCATCGAACCCTGGATCGGGATGAAATTCTGTGCATTTATTCAGTGGCTTGTTCACAAGCGAAGCGGTTGGAACACTTGGTGCGCTTTTTATTCTGTGCGAAGTGTTCTCTCAAAACACGCATCTACATTTTTCTGAGACTCGCCAAGGCAGTTTTCGATCTGGCGCGTTCCAAGGATGTCCACGTCTGATAAACACCTTCTAGAATTGTGAAAGCCGTATCCGAGAAAATCTATGATTCCATCAACGAAGCAGTTTTGGCACTTGTGCCAGCCAGCGCAACCTACGTTTTAGATATAGGTTGTGGATCTGGCAGTCATGCGCGCGTCCTTAGCCAGCGGGGGATAATTGTGGATGGGATTACTCTTAGCGAGGATGAAAGGCGCTTTGCAGAAAAGTGGTGCAGGCGAGTCTATTTGCATGATTGCGAGTCTGGATTGCCTCACATTGAAGCCAAATATGATTGTGTGATTTGTTCTCACGTCCTTGAACACATTGCCGCACCGGATTTGTTATTAAAGAGCATCTCTCAAAGCTTGTCTGCCAAAGGTGTGCTTATCGTTGCGTTGCCCAACCTGCTTAATTATAAAAACCGATGGCATTTGCTGCGAGGCAGGTTTGATTACGAGGAAGGCGGGATAATGGATTACACTCATGTCCGATGGTATACTTTTGAAAGCGCAAAGCGGTTGCTTGAGCGGCATGGCTTTAACGTTGATCACGCTTCCGCATCCGGTGCTTTTCCCTTGCCGGTGATCCGACGTTTGCTCGGTTTAAGCGGTCAGCATATTTGGCTGGATCGGCTGGCTTGCCATTACTGGCCCGGATTATTTGGCTGGCAATTACTATTTGTGGCACGGCAACGTAGGGTCTAGACCTATTAGCTGCTTTACCTAATGATTTCACCTCTTGTCAGCGTCATTCTAACAGTCTTTGAACGCGAAAAGTTCTTGCCGACCGCGATTGAAGGCGTTTTGGCGCAAACTTTTTCAAATTACGAAATCATCGTGACGGATGATTCCAACAAAGCCTCAATCCGGCAGATTTGCGAATTGTTCCACTGTGGCAATCGGTTGCGATATCGGAGCAATGCAAAACAACTTGGCGTGCCTTTGAACGTTCGGGGTGCGATTCAGGAGGCCAAGGGGAAATATATTGTCATTCTCAATGATGATGATTATTGGGAGCCGACTTTTTTGGAAAAACTGGTTCCTCCGCTAGAAGAAAATACAAACCGTGTAGTAGCATTCAGTGACCACTGGATTGTTCATGAAGATGGTATGGTTGACAAAATGGCGACCGAGGCAAACACTCTGCAATACCACCGCAAGATGGTGTCGCGAGGTGTAATCCAAGACTCTCCCGGTTTTGTTCTTAAAAAAAACGGCCTGCCATTGGCCATGGCATCACTTTTTAGAAAGGATGCCTTGGATCTTTCGCTGCTTACCAAGGAAGTAGTTGGGGCATACGACTTTTGGATCTCCTGCATTTTGGCTGCTTCTGGCAAGGCTTTCTACTATGTGCCTGAGCGTTTGACATACTACCGCGTGCATGGTCAGTCGGAAACGGCCCGAAAGTCGCCAGACAAGTCGCAGCCGGTGATTTTCATTTTCCAGCAATTGTTGGAGCGCAACTGGTTTCCGCAAATGCGGTTTTTTCTCGAGCATCGGTTAGCGGTGGCGCATTATAGTAATGGTCGGGACTTGCTATGGTTCAGCCAAACCGTTCCGGCGCGAGAAATGTTTCGTAAGGCAATCCGGGTGTCATGGCATCAGAAATCAATTACTGCTTTTGCATTGTCCTTTGCGCCACTTTTCATTCGTCGGCGTTTTCATCTTTCACAATAATTTCTTTTTGCTAGGTTTAATCCAAATCGTCCCCCGTTTGCCGCCGTCTATTGATGGGGTTGGAGATTATGCGTTTCTGCTGGCAAAACAAATGCGCGAAGCGCATGGCATCAATACACAATTCGTCGTCTGCGATCCGAATTGGAAGCCAGAGGACGGACGACGGACGACGGACGACGGACTTCTGACATCCGACCTCCGACTTGACGGTTTTCCCTTTCACCAGCTCAGGGAGCGGAGTGCGGCGGAATTGCTGCGCGTGCTTTCGGCTCCGGGAATGCCGACGACGGTGTTGCTACACTATGTCGGATACGGCTATGAAAAACGCGGCTGTCCGGTGTGGCTGGTGCGTGCGCTGCGCGAGTGGAAGAACGGAAAAGAAAAGGCTGAAATGCTGAAACCTGAAACGCTGAAATCAGACCTCCGGTCTCAAGCCTCCGGTCTCAAGTTTCCGGTTTCCAATCTCCGGTCTCCGGTCTCAAGTTTCAGGTCTTCGGCGCAACCGCGCCTGATTACGATGTTCCATGAACTGTATGCTTCCGGTCCGCCGTGGCGGAGTTCGTTCTGGACATCACCGGTGCAACAATGGATTGCGAAAACCCTGGCATCAATGAGTGAGCAATGTTTCACCAATCGGGCAGCATCCGCGAATTGGTTGGCTGTTGCGAGTCATCATCCAATGAATGCAATTCCTGTGCTGCCGGTGTTTTCCAACTTGGGCGAACCAGAATCTATTTTGCCGCTGGCTTTACGGAAACCACAAATGTTGGTCTATGGCGGTTTAAGCCGTTCGCCAAATGACCGTGATTTGGCCATCAAGGCGATCCGTCAAGCCTGCAACAAGCTCGGCATAGAACGCCTGATTGCATTCGGCTCAAAAACTTTAGACCCGGCAAGCATGGATTTTCCCGTGAAGAATGTCGGCATGCTTACAATGGAAGATTCAGCCAGACTATTATCAGAATCCAGGGTTGGGTATCTTGATTACTTTGATGGTTACTTGGGGAAGTCCACTATTTTTGCCTCCTATTGTGCATACGCCCTTGTTCCTTTGATGCTTCGCAAAAATGGCTCTGACGCTGACGGACTAAAAATGGGAAGTCATTTTTGGGCTGCCAGCACGCTGCCTGAAGAAATAGGAGTTGAGGCACAGCAGCGCATTGCGGAGCAAGCGCGCGAATGGTATGACGGACATTCTGTGAAAGAAACATCGCGCATCTTTGCCGCCAAACTAAAACCAGTTGCAAACCATGTTGATTTTCCTGTGGAATAATAGGTGCCGCCCGCTGCTCGGTTCAAAAATTTGGCTCAAGCAATGGGCCAAACGAATATGGACGTTGTCGTCTTTGATCCTATTTGCTTGGCGAATAGTCTATGCACGTCGACGCGGAGCGACGATCGGTGAGGGAACGCTTCTTTCCGCGATTCATGCCGGTGGAAACTTTCGGTTTCTTTGCATCGGGCAAAATTCATTTATCGGGCGGGTGGATATTCAATTGCATTCACAAGTTGAAATTGGCTCAAATGTTTGCATCAATGATGGCGTAAGGCTTATTACCGCCAGCCACGATGTTCGAGATCCAAATTGGAAACAGTTTGCGCGGCCAATCCGAATTGGCGACCATGCTTGGATTGCGACTGGCGCGGTAATCATGCCGGGCGTGACCATTGGGCGCGGCGCAGTCGTCGGGGCGTGCGCGATTGTGACCAAGGATGTGCCAGATTATGCCGTGGCAACCGGAAACCCCGCGCGCATTCGCGAAAATATCCGCTGCCATGAATTAGATTATTCCCCCACGGATTTTATTGCATTCCAAACTGCGTGGCGGGGACAACCTGCCAAAAAATGAAACAAGAACAGATCACAGCAACTTCCATGTTGCCAGAGCCATCCGCACAAAACAACCGGCGCGCCCGCAAAGCCGGCCGGAAAATTGTTTCAGCTTCGACAATTCAAAAAGCATGGCTAGTTTTGCTGGCGGCACTGGCGATGACGGTGTTGGAAGGCGCATTTCGCAAATGGGTTTTCCCGAGCGGCGGGGCGTTGAAATATCTGCTGTATTTTTCCAAGGACATCATTTTTGCCCTGGTGCTTTTGTTTCCCAAACGAAGTTTGCCGTCACCAGCGATGAAGGTTTTTGGAAATTGGTTAATCCCCGGTTGTGTGTTGTTGGGAGCGGGCGCGGTTTTGAGCAGTGCGCACGGATTGAACTCCGTCGGCGCATTATTAACCGCTCGTGCCTGTGTTATTCTGCCGGTCATAGCGTGGCTGGCGGTGCCGCGGCTGGCAGGTCTGCCCTTGCGCTGGGTCATCTGGCTTTTGGTTGCTTTCACGGTTTTGAACTTTGCGCTGGGCGTGGAGCAGAACCGGCTGCCGTCGGATCATATTCTGAATCGTTACTCCGAAACGGGCATGGATATTGTAGCGATGGAATCCGGGGTGCGGGCGACGGGAACTTTTTCTTACATCACCGGCATGACCATCATTTCATCGGTGGGCATCTGGGCGGGCTTGTCTCTAATGAGTCTGGCGAAAAAACAATGGCAACGCATCGGCGCATGGCCGGCTTTGGCGGCGGGTTTTGGCTGCGGATTAGCCTCCATTTCGCGCGGGCCAATTGTGGTCGGCGTGGCAATGGTCGCTGGATGGATGGTGTGTTCAAGAGACGGGCTGTCTGCGTTGTTCCGGAGTTTGGTTACGGGAGCTTTCTGTCTGGTAATCGCTTCCGGCCTTGGCGTTGCTCCCATCTTTTCCGAGTTGGGAGCCGGAGTGATGCAAAGACAGGCGAATGGCGGCGACACCTTTAACAATCGGGCGTTTGGACAGTTCGGTGAAATGTTTGATGCCTTGGAGATGGCGCCGTTGGGGCATGGCTTTGGCACCGAACAAATCGGCGGACAATACTATGCCACCGGACAGGGCGGCTTTAATCATTTTGAAAGTCCATTGCCGCGTTTGGTCATGGAAACGGGGGTGCTGGGGTTGATTGGCTATTTAGTCATTTGTGCCGGGGCATTGCTGGCCTTGCAACGGGCCAAGCGCGAGGCGGCAAATGTTGGAGCAAAGGCCATGTTGCTGGCTACGCAGTTTTTTTTGCTGCCCATGTTTTATGGCAACGTGATTTTCAACCACACGGCCTCGGCATTTGTCTGGATCATTTTTGCGGCGGTGCTGGCGGCGGCGGAGACAAATGAAAAAGCTGAAACGCTGAAAACTGAAAGTAGAAATCAGGAAACGAAGCATGGAAGACTGACGGCGGAAGATGGAAGTAAAAATGGGAAGCGCAGAAGGCCGAGGTTGGGGCGGGCAATTTTTTCGGCCACGGCCAAGCGAGGTGAAGAAAATGCAGAAACACCGAAACCAGAAAATGGAAAAGAGCAGCCAGGCCGCGAGCCGCTTAATCGTTGAAACACATAGCCATTTCTGCTGTTTTAGCATTCCGCTATTTTACTATAAAATATGCCAAACGAATTCGAGGGAGAGTTAGATGACTGGTATTTACAAAATCTGGTTTGTCCGCGTGATCATGCACTGTTGAGTCTGAAAGACAGTGCATTATTTTGCAAACATGGCCATCGTTATTCAATCATAAGTGGGATACCCATAATGTTGCTTGAAGATGTTTCACCCACATTACATGTCATGCGCGGTTCAATCGCCGCTTCCGGGCAGGCGGGAATTGCGAAGGCCGACGAACTTTTCTTGGAAACATTGGGCGTGGATGAGGATCAAAGGGCGGCAATTCTTGAATGTGCGAAGAAGCCCAATCTCCCCATTGATCCGGTGGTGAACTATCTGGTTTCGCATACAAATGGGCTGATGTATAAGCATCTCGTCGGAAAATTGCAGTCGTATCCGATTCCTGAAATCGACCTCCCGCCTGGCGATGGGAAGACCTTGCTAGACATCGGCTGTGGCTGGGGAAGATGGTGTATTGCAGCGGCACGAAAGGGTTATCAGCCAGTTGGGATTGACCCCTCGCTTGGCGCGGTATTGGCCGCCCGTCGAGTGGCCCGCAAACTAGGTGTTGAGGCGCGATTCATAGTTGGCGATGCAAGGTATTTGCCGTTCCCAAAAAACATTTTCGACACGGTCTATTCTTACAGTGTCATTCAGCACTTCAGTCTGGAGGATGCCGACAAGGCAATTCAAGAAGTGGGGCGGGTGCTGGCTTCACCGGGTTTCTGTCATGTTCAATTGGCCAATGCGTATGGCATCCGCTCATTGCAACATCAGTTTAAGCGTGGGTTTCGCAAAGCCGAAGGTTTTGAAGTGCGCTACTGGCGGCCAAAACGAATGCAACAAGTCTTCTCTGATTGCGTGGGCAACACCAAACTTGGCGTGGATTGTTTCTTTGGGCTTGGTCTTCAGCGCGCAGACTCAGAATTCATGCCGCGTTGGAAACAATACATTTTGAACACTTCGGAACTGCTCAAAAGAATTTCAAATCGGATTAGACCGGTGGTATTAGTGGCAGACAGCATCTTTGTATCTGGATGGAAAACTTGAATAACCACGTTTTCAAAACGTCAAAAAAATCTGACTGTGAGGTCGTTGTTGCTTATAATGGTGTGCACCAGGCATTCCAGATAGCCTTGGCGGCGCATGAGGCTGGATTGTTGGATACATTCTATTGCTCCTTTTTTGATGCGCCTGGCAAATGGGGAGAACGGCTGCATTTTATATTTGGAGAAGACGCACTGACCTACCGTCGTTGTCAGGGACTGCCGCCTGAAAAATTAACGGAGTATCCCTGGCCGGAAATTTTTTCACGCTTGAAACGTGCCGGCGGTTTCGCCCGCCGGGATGAGTGGATTTGGACGGCACAGCGGTTTGATAAGCACATTGCCTCGGTGCTTTCACAAAAAAATTGCCGGGTGTTCATCGGCGTGGAAAATTGCGCGGCCGAGTCGTTTCGGGTAGGCCGCGAGCGCGGCATGAAACTGGTCTATGACTGCCCCGGCTTTAACCCGGAGGTTTCGGATCAATTAGCTTTACAGGCTGCCGATGAATGGAAATTGCCGCGCCCGGAGCCGTCCGATGCCCCGGTGATCAAGGCGAACAAGGACCGGGAACTGGCGCTGGCAGATTGCGTGTTGGTGTATTCGGAAGTGCATCAACGAAGCTGGGAGCAACGCGGAGTTGAGGCGCAAAAATTTGTCCGCATCCCGCTGTGGATTGAACCCGGACTCTGGTTGCCAAAGCCGGAAGCCAGCAATAGCCAAGGTTCCTTGCGGGTGCTATATGCCGGTCGCGGCACGTTGATGAAAGGACTGCCTTACCTTCTGGACGCGGTTAAAAAATGCGGCAGCCGGGTGCAACTGGATTGCATCGGAAAAATACAAGTAGAGCTGCAACCGCTGGTGGCAGTGCTGCCGCAGGTTAATGTTTCCGAGCCGGTGCCAAAAGTGCAGTTGCGGAATCATTATTGGAACCATGATGTATTTGTATTGCCGTCGCTGGGAGATTCTTTCGGCTTTGTGGCCTTGGAAGCGATGGCGTGCGGGCTGCCGGTCATCGTGACGGACAATTGCGGCGTGCCGGTCCCTGATCCCGCATGGCGCGTGCCGGTGATGAACAGCGATGCCATTGCGCAACGGCTTGAATACTATGCGACCAATCGTGAAGCGTTGCAACGCGACGGACAAATTGCCCAACAATTCGCCCGGCAATTCACGCCGGAACGCTATCGCGAACAAATCAAAATACTTTTGCGGGAGCTTTTGGAAAAATCGTAGGAGCCGACGTGAGGAGGCTTTAATTGAAAACCAGAAATTGAAAATTAATTAGAGTCTCGTTACCTCGACTCCTGCAAGATGGGCGCATTTACCAAAATGAAAAAACTTCAGGTCACACATTTCCATCGCAAGCCTATGCCGGGGAATGTAAGCATCGAACGGCTGTTTACCGATATTAGGAATGCCATGCCCGGTCACGTGGAATGTTTCCCGCACGTTTCCCCGTGTTTCAGCAAAGGAATTTTCCCGCGAATCAGAAACATGCTGGACGCTGCGAAACATCAAGCGCAAATCAATCATATCACCGGCGATGTCCATTATCTCGCGCTGGCGTTGGATAAATGCCGCACCTTGCTGACGATCCACGATTGCGCGTCGCTGGAGCGGTTGCGCGGCTGGCGGCGCATGGTGTTGAAATGGTTCTGGTTCACCTTGCCAATCTGGCGTTCAAGGCTGGTCACGGTCATTTCAGAATCCACGCGTCGCGAATTGTTGCGGCACGTCCGCTGTGATGCCGCCAAGATCAGGGTGGTGCCTGACTGTGTGGGCAGTGACTTTGCGCCCGTCCCCAAGTCATTCGACGAAAGTGACCCGGTGATTTTGCAAATGGGCACCGCGGCCAACAAAAATCTGGAGCGGGTGATTGAATCGCTGGCGGGTCTGCCTTGCCGTTTGAACATTATCGGCACCCTGACTGCGAACCAGCGCGTCCGCTTGGAGCAGCACAAGATTCGTTACACGAACATTCCCCGGGCTACGGATGCCGAGGTGGTGAGCGCCTATGCGGCGTGTGACCTGGTGATTTTTGCCTCCACCTACGAAGGGTTTGGCCTGCCCATCGTCGAGGCCAACGCCGTGGGGCGACCTGTGGTGACGAGCAACATTCTTTCCATGCCAGAAGTAGCCGGCAAAGCCGCATGTCTGGTGGATCCGTTTGACGTGAAAGCCATCCGCGAAGGCATCTTGAAAGTCTGGCATGACGCGCAGTATCGTGACGCCTTGGTTGGCGCCGGTTTTGAAAACGTGAAGCGGTTTACGGCAAAAGTCGTCGCTGAAAGTTATGTCTCCCTTTATCGTGAGTTGGCTGGGAGAGCGGAAGGCGGAAAGTAGAAAATCGAAATGAATTTCAGCTTTCAGCTTTTGTCTTTGTGCCTTTGTTGTTAAACTGGTTTTGATTCCAGGCCTCAGGTTTTGTTTTCTGCTTTCTGCTTTCCCAATTTCTGATTTTAGAGTGTCAGCATTTCAGCTTTTCCCATGAAAGTCTTGCACGTCATTCCGTCACTTTCGCCAAAACACGGCGGGCCGAGTTTTTGTGTGCCCGTGATTTTGCACAGCCTCAGGCAGGTTGGCGTAACCGTGGACCTGGCGACAACGGACGACGATGGGCCGGGTTGTCGAATAAATGTTCCCCTTGGGCAGCGCATCGAGCGCGATGGCTATGGCGCGTTTTATTTTCGCAAGCAAACCGAGTTTTACAAAATATCCCTTTCTTTCAACCGGTGGATTGCAAAACACGTTTCTGATTATGATGTGGTTTGCATCCACGCCGTTTTTTCGTTCACGACTACCAGTGCGGCTTGGCACGCCCGGCGGCGCGGCGTGCCTTACGTCATTGTCCCGCACGGTATTTTGAACTGTTGGGGCATGGAGAATCGCCGCCGACTCCTTAAATCCCTTTCGTTTCGATTTTTGGAAAGTTCCATTCTGCGTCATGCGGCGGCCATGTATTACACCAGCCACGCAGAGCGGCGCGAAGCCGAGCAGACGGGCGCGACGGCGCTGGCGGCGGTAATTCCCCACGGCATTAACGCGGCGGAATTTCAAAATCTTCCCGGCGCGGAAATTTTTCTGAACCGCTTTCCGCAGGCGAAAGGGCGGATCTTGGTCTTGTTTCTTTCGCGACTGGACGCAAAAAAAGGATTGGATCTGTTATTGCCCGTGTTCGCGAATGTCAGGCGCAAACATCCAACGGCGATGCTGGTCATAGCCGGCAACGGTGAGGAAAGCTATGTGGCGGGTTTGCGTGATCAGGCAACGCAGCTTGGGCTGGCCGGTGACATCGTCTGGACTGGATTTTTGAGCGGCGCGGACAAGCTTTCCGCATTCGCCGCCGCCACGGTTTTTGTGCTGCCGTCGTATTCGGAAAACTTTGGCATCGCGCTCGTTGAGGCCATGGCATCGGGTCTGCCCTGCCTCACCACCCCCGGCGTGGCGCTGGCCGAAGAGGTGCAGGCACGCGCGGCGGATGTCCTGATGGTGGTGCCGCCGGAAGTAAGACCCCTGGCCGCCGCGCTGGATCAATTGCTGGGCGATGCCGCATTAAGGGCGCAACTGGGTGCCAATGCCAAACGAATGGCCGCCGAACAATTTACTGTGCTGGCGATGGGCACGGCCTTGCGAAAATTATATGAGGAAATTCTACAACGGCGGATTGTAGGTGGGGGTAAGTAAGATAAATGATATTTACAAAATCAGAGCATTATCAAACCATTAAAATCCAAATAATATGATAAGCTGGATAATTGACCGCTGTTACATCAAGCAACCACGTTTGCGAAGGGCGGTAACGAAGCTTGTCTTTGGTGATCGAGATGTGCAAATTGAACTTTTCGGCGTGCCATTTCAAATCAATACACTTCGGGAAAATGGCTATTTGCGTGCTGCTCGGAAGACTAGAAATTCGTCCCTCCTACAAGGTGAAATCGCCCCGATGATAACGATTGCTAACCTGCTTCGCCCGGGTGACACATTTGTGGATGTCGGCGCGAATATCGGACTATACTCCTGCACGTTAGCCCGCCGCACTGCCCATAACAAAGCCAATCCGCTGCGTTTTTATGCTTATGAGCCGCACCCCGATACTTTTAAACGGTTGGTGCATAATGCCAAGGAATGCGGGGTGATCGCACGAAATTTGGCCATATCTGACAACAAAGCGACGCTGGAGTTTGTGGATGGAGCCGTATCACATGTGTTCACTCGGATTGAACAGAGAAACGCATATAACATAAACAGCAGCCGCATAGTTGTGCCAGCCGTTCGACTAGATGAAGAATTAATCGAAGGCGAATCAATTGTGCTAAAGATTGATGTTGAAGGACAGGAGTTGTCGGCAGTTAAGGGCGCATCCAAGCTTTTCGCAGCTTGTAAAATCAAGGCGGTTTATTTCGACGGATACAAAGACAAGAGTCTTGTTGAAGGATTCCTACGAGATTATGGCTTTTCGATTATCGACCTAAAAACCATGGGAAGTATCACGGAACACACGTTTGGCTTGCTCGCAATACACCCCAGCAGGTTCACGAAACCGGAAAGTCATGAGGCTTGACCAAATCACGCCGCTTATCCTGACCTTCAACGAAGCGCCAAACATTCGGCGCACGTTGGAACGACTGATGTGGGCGAAGGAAATTCTCATTGTGGACAGCTTCAGCACGGATGAAACGCTCGTCATCGCGCGCGAGTTTCCGCAGGTGCGCGTGGTGCAACGGAAGTTCGACACGCACACGCAGCAATGGAATTTTGGGGTCGGGCTGGCGGGCACGCCGTGGGTCATGTCGCTGGATGCAGATTATGTTTTGCCAGCCACCTTTGCCGGAGAACTGGAAGCCTTGCAGCCCGGTGAAAATATGAGCGCCTATTTTGCGCGGTTTCGCTACTGCATTTTTGGCCGTCCATTGCGCGGCACGCTGTATCCGCCCCGTGCCGTGCTGTTCCGCAAAGACCGCTGCCAATATGTGCAGGACGGACACACCCAACACTTGCAAATTACCGGGCAGACTGGCTGGCTCGACAGCGTGATTGACCACGATGACCGCAAGCCGCTGGCGCACTGGTTCTGGGCGCAGGATCGTTATGCCACACTCGAAGCGGCCAACCTTGCACGAACGCCGGACGGTGGATTGACCTGGCCGGACAAGCTGCGGCGCAAAATGGTTGTCGCGCCCTTTTTAGTGTTCTTCCACACGCTGCTGGTCAAAGGATTGATTCTGGACGGCTGGCCGGGCTGGTTTTATGTCTTCCAGCGGACGTTTGCGGAAATAATGCTTTCGCTGCGGTTGATCGAAGAAAAACTGAAAAGCTGCCCAGTGAAGTAGCCCAGTGAAGCAATAAACCGGAGACTTCACGGGCCAAGGAAAGTAGAAAGCGAAAAATCAAAAGCTGAAATGCTGAAAGCTGAAATGCTGAAAGCTGAAATTGGAAAGCGGAAACCAGAGGACGGACGACGGAAGGCGGATATATGAGTGAACGAATCAGCACTTTCAAAGAGTTGCAGGTTTATCAATTGGCCTGCGAATTGGACGAAAAGATTTTCGAGGAAACAAAACGATGGCCGAATGACGAGAAGTTTGCGCTCATTGATCAAATTCGCCGTTCGTCCCGATCCATTGGGGCCAATATTTCGGAATCGTGGGCAAAAAGACGTTACCCGGCACACTTCCTGTCGAAGTTGACGGATGCAGATGGGGAATTGCAGGAGACGATGCACTGGCTTGGACGCGCGGCAAACTATGGTTATCTTGATCGGTTCAAAAAGGAAGAGTTGGAGAGTGTTTGCGCCAGCATCGGCAGGAAGCTGGGAAAAATGATGCAAAATCCTGAATCCTTCGGCTGACCTCCGTCATTCGTCATCTATTATCCGATGTCCGACCTCCGTCGTCTGTCCTCTGACTGCCGGCGCATCGCCGCCGCTCACGCCCTTGCACTGTCAAAGGAATTCAGCTATTTTTTCTGCATGGAAACAACGGTCAAGCTGGATGACGAATTATTTGCCGAGGCGAAACAATTCGCCAAACGGTCGCATCGTTCGCTTTCTGAAGTCGTGGCCGAGGCGTTGCACGAACAATTGTCCAGGGCCAACGGCCAGGCTTCGCCAAAACAAAATGTTTCCAGTGTCAATTTGGAACTTCATCCTGATATTCGGCGCCTGACCGGTCTTGCGCCCGCCGCTCTGGATGCGGAAACGGTTTATCACGAACATCTCGCCCGGCGGCACAAATGAAAGCGTTGTTCGATTTGAATGTGCTGCTGGATGTCATTCAAAATCGCCAGCCTCATTACGCGGATTCAGCGGGGGTTTTAAGCGCGGCGCGTTCCGGCAAATTTGAAGCGCTCATGCCGTTTCACGCCGTCACCACGATTTTTTATTTGATTGAGCGTGCGCAAGACACGGCCACGGCCAATCAAACCGTGGATTGGTTGCTTCAACATTTTGAGGTGCCGGCGGTTGACAAACGCACACTGCTTGATGCCCGCAAGCTGAAATTGAAAGATTTTGAAGATGCCGTTGTCGCCAGCGTCGCCGTTCGTGACGGGTGCGATTATATTATTTCTCGAAACGCGGCGGATTTTTCCGCGTCGCCGGTGAAGGCAATTCCGCCTGCGGACATCCTAAAAATTCTGGCAGGAAAAAGCTGAAACCTGAACAGCCGAAAGGAGCCAACAGACCACGGACGACGGAAGTCAGAGGTCAGAATCCAACTCCCATCCGGTTTAGGGCTGGCGCAAAATGACGCCAAGAAAATCACGAGGCGTGATGCAGGCCGCACCGTAGGGTTTCTGAAGAGAAAGCAGATCGCCGTCCGACGTGACAAGGTAGGACGCATGAACCGCAACCGCCGCCATCACCACGGCGTCATCATTGGGATCGCGTTTCACGGTTTTTTTTACGGGAATGTCCGCCTCCAATTTTGAGGAGCGCTTCAGCCATTGCAGCCAGTGGATCCAGTTTGGATTTCTCCACCGTTTTTCGTGTTCAGCAACGTATTGAACCGTTTCCGACCACTCGGCCGTCAGCCAGGGGGTGCGATACGATTGAAAGCCGCCCGCCGCCAGCAAGGTTAAAACCTTTCGCGCGTCTCCGCCGCGCCAGCCAATGCCGGAAACCACAACGGAACTGTCAAGTATGGCACGCGGTTTAGGATGCACGGCGGACTTGTTTCACCTGTTTGACCATTTTCAGGACTTCCGCCGGTTCAACTTCGTTGCTCCCGTCCTGCTCCATTTGCCGGAACTGAATCAAAAGAGCCTGCTTTTCCCGTTCCTGTTCGCTGCGGATCAAATCACGCACCACATCGCTTTGACTGGAAAAGCCCCCGGCCTCCCGGCGGGAATTAAGCCAGCCTTTTTGCTCCTCGGCCAGGGAAATGTTCAGTGTGATCGCCATGCCCGCATTATGCCGCATTGTTTGATTTTGTCAACATCCGCCAATTGTGGGTAGTGTATCAATTTGATTGTAGCGGCGGTCTGTGACCGGCGTGATTTGTTTGCAAATTCATCGTTCTTCGGCGCTCGCAGAGCGCCACTACAGAGGTTTTGCAGAGGTCTTGATTTATACGATCACTGAAAAAGGAAGCCACGTCCGGTTTGAGCGCACCGGAACCCATGCTGATTTATTCCGATAAAGATCAACCCCACTCCTAGCTCCCTGCTCCACGCTCTATGCTTATTGTTGGATTAAACGCCTTTCACCCGGATTCATCGGCCTGCGTTTTGCGGGACGGCAAGCTCGTCGCCGCCGTGGCGGAGGAACGGCTTGGCCTGCGCCACAAGCATGTGGCCGGTTTTCCCGGACGCGCCATTGCTGAAGTCCTCCGCCTGGCCGGTGCCACCATCCGCGACGTGGATTACGTCGCCATTGGCAATGACAGCAATGCCAACCTTGGTGCCAAGATTGGCCACGTCATGAAGTCGCCGTTCAAGTCTGCGCGCGGGGTGATGACGCATTTTCAACGGCGCGGCAAAATGCACACCGTCCAGCAAATGGTGGCGGAAGCCTGCGGCGTGGCGGAGGCGGATTGCCGGTTCAAGGTTGTGCGGGTGGAGCATCATCTGGCGCACATCGCCAGTTCGTATTTTGCCAGCGACTTTGACGAGGCCGCCGGCTTTTCCTATGACGGTGCAGGCGATTTTACATCCGCGATGTTTGCGCGCTGCCAGGGCAACGGCATTGAAATTCTGGATCGCGTGCATGTGCCGCATTCGCTCGGTTTTTTCTACACGGCGCTGTGCCAGTTCATTGGGTTCGACAAGTTCGGCGAGGAATACAAGGTGATGGGTCTCGCGGCCTACGGCCAGCCGGTTTATCTGGAGTTGATGCGGGAATTGGTGACAACAGCAGAAAGCAGAAAGCAGAAAGCAGAAACGGGAGGCGGGTCCGGACAGTTTCGGCTGAATTCCCGCTTTTTCCGGCCGCTGGGGAAAAACCTGGAAGAATGTGTGGATGCCACCGGCGAAATTGTTTTGCCGCCGCTTTATTCGGAGGAACTGGTGTGCCACCTCGGTGCGCCGCGCATTCGCGGTGAGGCGCTGACGCAGCGCGAAAACGACATCGCCTGCTCGGTGCAGGCGCGGTTCGAGGAAATCGTGCTTTTGAGTTTGCGCTCACTGCACCAGCGCGTGCCCACGGACAAACTGGTGACGGCGGGCGGCTGCGCGCTCAATGGCGTTTGCAATTCCCGCATCCTGCGCGAGACGCCGTTCACGCAATCCTACATCCAATGCGCGGCGTCGGACGACGGCACGGCCATCGGCGCGGCGCTTTATGTTTGGAATGCCATTCTCAAGCAACCGCGCACCGGACTTATTGACCACGCCTATTGGGGGCCGGAACATTCGGAGGCCGACATGGAAATGGCGTTGCGCCAGGCGGATTTGAAATTTGAAAAATTCGACCGCGCCGGTTTGCTGGCGCGCGCGGCGGCGCATTTGAATGCCGGCCATGTCACCGGCTGGTATCAGGGGCGCAGCGAGTGGGGACCGCGGGCGTTGGGCAACCGCTCCATCCTCGCGCATCCAGGCTGGCCGGGCATGAAGGATTTGATCAATCAAAAGATCAAGCGGCGCGAGGCGTTCCGACCGTTTGCCCCGTCCATTCTCGCGGAGGAAGTCGTCAATTATTTTGAGCAGAACGTTGAGAGTCCGTTCATGATGCATGTGGTGAAAATCAAGCCGGACAAGCGGGCGGCGCTCGCCGCCGTCTGCCATGAAGATTGCACGGGACGTTTGCACACGGTCAGGCAATCGCAGAACGCGCTGTATTACGATCTGATAAAAACCTTTTCGCAAAAAAGCGGAACGCCAGTCGTGCTCAACACGAGCTTCAACGAAAACGAGCCGATTGTGGACACGCCGCAACAGGCAGTGAACTGTTTTGTGCGGACGGACATGGACGTGCTTTGTCTGGGGCCTTATGTCTGCACCAAGCCGGGGAAGACGGTGGGAAAAATTTGAAAAGCTGAAACGGTGGAAACTGAAATCGGCAAAACAGGAAGCAGAAATTGATTTCAGCATTTCAGCTTTTTGTTCGAGATGAAGCCGCGCCATATCGTCCTAAAATTTCTTCTGATTTTGTGCCTAGGGCTGCTACTCGCAGCCTTTGCTTGCTTTTTCTTCCCGCAGCAGGTTCTCACGGTGGACAGCGGCGCGGTGCAGGCGGACGCGATGGTCGTTCTGGGTGGCGGTTCGCTGGAACGGGCCGAACGCGTGGCGGAGTTATTCAAGGCCGGTGAAACGCCCCGGATTATTTGCAGCGGCCTTGGCGATGCCGGGGTGAATGCGGCGTTTCTGACCAACTCCGACGTGCCGACAGCGGCCATCTTGTTGGAACCTAAATCTCACACCACACGGGAGAACGCCAAGTTTTCCATCCCTTTGCTCCGTGCCCTTGGCGCCAAGCGCGTAATCATCGTCACCACCTGGTATCATTCGCGGCGGGCGCTGGCGTGTTTTGAGCATTATGCGCCGGACATAAAATTTTATTCGCGGCCAGCCTACTTTG
>OCZT010001812.1_pt1 | contig 22220 bp, 18 predicted proteins | sample 1539031 | NCBI WGS metagenome assembly OCZT01 (sample SAMEA3539308, study PRJEB22396) | soil metagenome | biome: tundra; feature: field; material: soil | place: USA | collected 2010-05 | depth 0.15 m | reverse complement strand
TGAACTTTGTTCTAATTAATAATTATATGACGAATAAACGCTGGAAAATAAGAGAAATTTACGATGATTACTCTGTTAAATCTTTGGCAGATTCCTTAAATATTTCTGATGTTCTTTCCCGCCTGCTTATTCAGAGGAATATATCAAGTTTCTCACAAGCGAAATATTTCTTCCGCCCATCTTTAGATTCATTACATGATCCGTTTCTTATGAATGGAATGGAAACAGCTACCTACCGCGTAATTAATGCCCTAACTGAAAACCAGTTGATTATGGTTTATGGTGATTATGATGTAGACGGGACCTGTTCTACTGCCCTGCTATATCTCTTTCTTAAAGAACTAGGAGCTAAAGTTGAATTCTATATACCTAAAAGATTAACCGAAGGATATGGAATAAATAAAACTGGTATCGATCATGCAAAGAGTAGGAATATATCTTTAATTATTTCTGTTGATTGCGGTATCACTGCTGTTGAAGAATCAGATTATGCAAAAAACCTTGGCATGGATCTGATCATCTGTGATCACCACCAGCCAAAGGAACGAATTCCGGATGCCTTTGCTGTACTTGATCCATTAAAACCGGATTGCAGTTATCCTTTCGCATATTTATCAGGAGCCGGCGTTGCATTTAAGCTGGCTCAAGGAGTAAGTGAAAGGATAGGAAAAAGAGAACTCCCCCTGAAGTATCTGGATCTTGTGGCACTTGCCGGTGCAGCCGATATCGTCCCTTTGATAGGCGAGAACAGGATATTAGTTAAAGAAGGATTGGAACAAATTAACTCAAATCCCCGCCCCGGTATTCTTGCGCTTATTCAAAGCAGCAATATGCAGTCTGGAGAATTGACTTCGGGACAGATTATATTTTCCATTGCCCCTCGTATAAATGCCGTAGGGCGTATGGGAGATGCCGAAAGAGCCGTTGAGTTATTGATTACTGAAAGCAAGGATGAAGCCTTTAAGCTGGCCCAGATTCTTGAAACAGAAAACTATCAACGCAGAAAAATTGATGAAGATACTTTCTCAATGGCGCAGGAAATAGTTGAAAATTCTATTGATCTTTCTGCTGATACGGCTATTATTCTACATCAGGAATCATGGCATGCCGGAGTCATTGGTATTGTAGCTTCACGACTGGTTGAAAAATATTACCGCCCTACTATTATTCTTACGACTGCAGGGGGTGTAGCAAAAGGTTCTGCAAGAAGTATTTCAAACTTTAACATTTATGATGCATTGAAGAAATGTGAAGATCTCCTCATTCATTTTGGAGGTCATCAGGCTGCCGCTGGATTAGCAGTCGAGATGGATAAACTTACAGAATTTAAGTTCAAGTTCAATCAAATCGCAAAAGAAGCAATTACGGAAGAAGATCTGGCTCCTGAAATTTCAATTGACTCTAAGCTTAAATTTTCAGAAATAACACCTAAGTTTTTAAGAATTATAGATCAATTCGCTCCCTTTGGTCCGGGGAATATGAGACCTGTATTTTTATCAGAGAATGTTGAAATAGTAAGTAAACCAAAAATTGTCGGAACAAACCACTTGGTGGTTACATTAAAACAAAATGGCTCGGATAAATTATTTGAATGCATAGGTTTTAATATGGCAGAGTATTACGTTGAAATGACGAAAACAAACTGTAAAGCGGATATCGTTTACAACATTGATAAATCTGCCAGAAACGGAATGTCTTTTCCGCAGTTCAGGCTTAAGGATATCAAAATAAAAGAAAATAATCTGGAGCTAATCTAATGTCAGGTCATTCAAAATGGGCTACCACAAAAAGGAAGAAAGCCGTTATTGATTCCAAAAGAGGAAAGATTTTTACTAAACTGATCAAGGAAATTACTATTTCTGCAAGAGAAGGAGGGGGAGACTCTGCAGGTAATCCAAGGTTAAGACTTGCAATTGATAATGCTAAAGCTGCAAATATGCCTGCCGATAACATCGAACGGGCAGTTAAAAAAGCTACAGGTGGACTAGAGGGACAGACTTATTCTGAACTTACTTATGAAGGTTATGCCCCTGCTGGAATTGCTATATTGGTTGACGTTGCAACCGATAATAAGAACAGAACTGTTGCTGAGGTAAGACACATTTTCAGTAAGCATGGCGGAGGTATGGGAGAAAGCGGTTCTGTTGCTTGGATGTTCAATAAAAAAGGAGTTATCACTCTTCCAAATCAGGGTAAGACAGAAGATGAAATCATGGAAATAATTATTGATGCGGGCGCTGATGACATGCAGACTGAAGAGGATTTTTTTGAAGTTCAAACTTCTCTTGAAAACTTTGAAAAGGTAAGAAAAGCTCTGCTCGATAAGAAAATTACCGTTGAAAATGCATCCCTTCAGTGGGTCGCTAAGAATACTATCCCTATTAAAGGTGAGGACGCAGAAAAGGTTATTAGATTAATAGAAACTCTCGAAGATAACGATGATGTTCAGAATGTCTTCACTAATGCCGATTTCCAGGATTAGAAGAATATTACCATTAAAATCATCAGACTTGAAATAAATGATAATACTTGGTGTAGATCCCGGTACAAACTTTACTGGGTATGGAATAATAAAACATGAAAAGAATACATTTACTAAAGTTCTTCATGGTCTTATAAAACTCCCCTCAACGAAGTCACTTCCTCAGAAATTAGAAATTATTTATGATGAACTTGATAAAATCATTAAGACATACAAACCCGATGAATTTTCTATTGAGACTGCTTTTTATGGAAAGAATGTTCAGTCAGCAATGAAAATAGGATATGTAAGAGGTGTTTCTCTTCTGGCTGCTGTTCATAATAATTTACCCACAAATGAATATTCCCCTAGAGAAATCAAAAAATCAGTTGTAGGGAATGGTGCTGCCTCAAAGGAACAGGTATTTTTTATGATCTCAACTCTCCTTAATTTAAAGAATATAAAAATGCGCTTTGATGAATCAGATGCACTTGCAGTGGCTCTTTGCCATGCTTTCAAACTGAAGACTCCTCTTAGGAAAGGAAAGAGCTGGAAAGATTTTATTGAAGCATTCCCTGAAAGAATAATTCAGAACTAATTATTATGATAGGATTCATAAAAGGTAATTTAATTTCCGCTAAACCAACACAATTGCTCGTAGATGTAAACGGTGTCGGGTATCTTTGCAATATTTCGATAAACACCTTTGAGAAGATTTCAAACCAGAAAAGTGTTTCCCTATTCATTCATACCCATGTGAAGGAAGACTCTATCACTTTGTTCGGCTTTTATACTGAATCCGAGAAGACAATGTTTGAATTATTGATTTCCGTAAGCGGAGTTGGACCGAAGATTGCACTAAGCATTTTGAGCGGGATTCAAATAGATGATCTTAAGAATGCGATCCTTTATGCAGATAGTTCTCGTATTTCGGCTATTCCCGGTATAGGAAGAAAAACTGCAGAGCGGCTTATCCTGGAGCTTAAGAATAAAGTTGACCTGGTTAAAGAAGAAGGTGGGACTGAGGTCCTGTTCAGTATGAAGAATGAAGCCGTTATGGCATTGTCAACGCTTGGCTACAATATTAAGCTTGCGGAAAAAGTAGTGAGGGATATCCTGTTAACTGAACCGAATGCTCCGCTGGAAGAGTTAATCAAAAAAGCATTAAGCTTCCTTAATAAATAATTTGTCGGCATCAATGAAAAAACCTATTATACTATTATTTGTACTAATCAATATCCCCCTATTTATCGGTTGCAATCAAAATAATAATTCCCCGGCAAATTTTTTGGCCCACTTTATGGAATATCTCAATAAACTTCATAAAAGCGATTTAGCCTCCATATCTCATGCATCAAATGAATTCAGAAAAAACTTTTCTGCCGCTACACCGGAAATAAAGGATTCAGCATTTGTTGAGTTCAGATCCTTTTATTATAATGTAATTAATAGTTATTATGAAATATTCTGGAATAATCAAGAACTGGTAAATAAGTTAAATAATCACAAGGATGATGATCCCCAGGTTCATGAGTTTAGAACAACCTTAGATCAGAACGGATTACGGCTTTCAAAAACTGAAGGGGGATATTATATTGACGAAAAACCGGACTACCTGTATAACAATTTTAAAAACTTTGTATCCCCGGCTATAAATGAATTCCTTTTAATTAGGAGCAAAGAACTGGAAAAAGGTTTTTCTGAAGATGCAAAATTGCTTATATCTTTTAAAGCTCTTGGGGATCGGATTACTAAATGGGAAGAATATTTAAATAAATATCCTGCTTCCCCCCTTTCTGCAGAAGCAAAATTCTCTTATCACTTATATCTGAACACATTTATTACCGGACTTGATAACTCCCCCGTCGCCACTGATGATATCCTCTTACCCGAGATGAAAAATGTTTATTCAGATTATATTCAGAAAAATAATAATTTGGAAAGCGGAAAGATTGTGGAAAAATTCTATACAATGATTTCAAAGAATAATTTCCGTCTAACTCCTATTTTAGATGATTTTTATAAAGAAAATCAGATCGAATCAATGAAAGGGATGGAACCACCTACTAGATAACAATATAGGACTCACCAAGTCATAAATTGCAATTAATAAAAAAAGCCCGTTTATAAAAACGGGCTTTCAACTATCTGTGAATTGTTACTATTACTTAGAACCTAACACTGCATCCTTTGCAGCTTTAGCAATTCTAAATTTCAATACTTTCTTTGCAGGAATTAACATGGTTTCGCCTGTAGAAGGGTTTCTACCCATTCTCTTTTTGCGTTGAACCAGAACTAATTTACCGAGACCTGGAAGTACAAAAGATTTTTTTGCTTCCTTGTGTGCTAAAGAAACAAGTTCTTCTAAAAATTGAACAGCAAGTTTCTTTGTTGTGTCGGTCTTTTTTGCTAAGTGATCGACTATCTGTGATTTGGTCATTGGTCTAGCAGCGGCCATTTGTAACCTCCTTGTTAATGGTTAGTAATTCAGAACTAAAATTAAAAATTTTTTAATATTAAACAAACATTTTATTCAACTTTATTCTATTATTTTGATACTTTTTATATTTTAACTCTTTATTCGTCCTATTTATGGCTGATAATGTGCCATTATCCCTCTTTCTTTGTAGCTTTACTATAAATTATATATTTTCGGTGTATTCTATTTAGTTATACAATTTAATGATTAAGAGTTTTCCCCTATTCATATTTTTCATTCTACAGGTAAGTATATTCCCCAAGGTTAACTATGAATCTGTAATTGTTGGCAGCGAATCAGCCCCTGTACAAAATGATTCTACAAAGTTAAGGAGGGATTCGGATTCTGCTTCCCTTAACTTTGTGCATTTTCCAAAAGACTCGACAGGGGTCGTCTGGGATTCGCTGAGAAACAAATTGATAAGCAGCAGTTCAGCTCGTGATAGCCTGGGGCTTTTAACACGGGCAAAGAATATTACCGAGAGAGATACTGTTGTTCCTATTTTTCAGTCCCCTGTTTCAAATAACGGGTTTATTCTCAGCAGTGATGACCTACGGAAAAATGATTACAGGTATACTCCTGACTATCTTAAGTTATTTGAATTTACGTATCTGGCCGAAACAGGAAACCTGGGATTTCCTGATAAACTATATCTTTATGGCATGGAAACATATCGGACAAATTATCTTAAGGATGGGATATCTCTTAACGATATTCCATTTATTTTTTATGATCTGAACTATCTTCAATCCGAAACTGTAGATTCAGTTGAAATCATTCCGGCGCCTCGTGGATTTTTATATGGAAGTTATAATAAGCCAGTATCTGTTAATTTCATCTCAAAAGATTTCATATCTATAAATCCCTATACAAGAATAAAATATTATCAGGGAGCTTTCGGTGAGGCGATGTTAGATGGCATCTTTAATTCCGTTTTATATAAGAAACTCTTTGGCTTTCTGGATGTCACAAACAGGAAGCTTGATAAAAGATTCACAAATTCCGATTTCAGCTCTTGGCAGGTTACCGCGAAATTAAGATATCTGTTTTCCAACTCATTTAATATCATCGGATCTTACAACTATAATAAAATATATAAGGGGCTTAACGGAGGAATAAATATTGACACACTTAATTTGCTCGGATGGGATATAAATTCTTACCTATATGATGAGATAAGAGCACCCGTTGTAAACCAATTAACCGACATGGATGTAACTCAGCATAGTTTTGATCTTCGGCTGCTGGCAAAACCATTTACTGGCAGCAGTACAGATTTCAATCTTTATTATAAATTTGATGGTCAAAGCTTAAATAATATAGGTGATAATTCAAATGATTTTGAAAAGACAAAAAACAAATTATACGGGTTGTCCTTAAACCAGAATTACAATAAAGATATTTATAATATTAACCTCATTGCTTGTTACGAACATTCGGATATTGATCTTAACTTTCCTCCTTCCTCGCAGGAATCGATAGATCACTATTCGTATAAAATGAATCTGTTCTCATTAGCCGGCATCGCCGGAATAAATATTTCACATAAAATAAATGCTTCTATATTTTATAAATACTCATCTATGATGGATGAAATGCTCAATTATTTCCACATGAATAGGGAATCAAAAGGAGTTGGGCTGGATGTAAATATCTATATATGTGATCAACTTTCTTATTACTTAGGTTATTCTTTCTTTAAAGATTATTATAATAAAAACTATTTCGGTAATGCCGAAGCTTCAGTTATATTTTCTGTAAATAATCTTTATCTGAAACTGTCACTTTTTACCAAGAATAGTGCCAGCTATAATAATTCCGAAATTAGTAATTTAAATTTTCCATATTTATTATTATCTAATTTACAACCGTACTCCTCGGTAACGGATAATCCGTATGTAATGGGAATAGGTGGAAATATAAGATACAAGTTTTGGATAATGTCGTTTGAAAATAACACTTCATATTATTCAGGTGACTATATAGGGGATTCATTCAGAACCAAAGGATTACCGGGGGTGCCGGAATTATTTTCCAAATCAGGTGTTTATATTAGTGATTCGCTATTTTCTTCAAATTTAAAATTGAAAGGTGGGTTTGTATTCACTTATTATGGCAAAATAAAGCATATAAACTCTTTAGGCTCAATTTTTGAGACTAATTCTGCTTACACACTTGGCTTTACGCTTGCTGGCAGGATAAGGAATGCTGCTACGATTTATTTTACCTGGGAAAACCTTTTAGATGAAAAATATTATTTAATCCCATACTATCCCGCCTTAGGAAGAAACCTCCGGTTTGGAATAGCATGGGATTTATTAAACTGAATAATCAATTGACACTTTCCTCAAAACATAAATTCTTAATTATCGTTTTTTCAGCTATCCTGATAGAACTACTTTTGATTTTTTTTGATATCTTCAACGGTGATGGCAGTATGCCGTTATACATGTTCACCTACTTTGAAGTATTCCTCCTTTTTTCATTAGCGTTTTTTATAGTAAAAACCAAGCAGTCACGGAACGATGAACAATATACCCCCCTAGTCAGCATCCCTGTTTTTATAATTATTACAGGAATAATATTCCGTATTACAGTTATGCCTGCTGCCCCGACTACTTCCCCGGATGTTTTCAGATATATATGGGAAGGAAAGGTGGTTGCTCATGGTATTAATCCTTACCAGGTTCCACCTGGTGCATCACTGTTGAATCAATACCACTCAAATATTTGGGCAAAGATTGGATTTAAGAATATGACTACTATTTATCCCCCATTTGCGCAGATGGCATTTTTAATCGGTTATATAATATCTGGTGAATCAATCTGGGGGTTAAAAGTAGTTTATCTTATCTGCGAAATAATTACCCTAATATTACTGCTGAAACTGCTGCGATTAAAAAAAATAAATCCGGGTTATGTAATTTTATATGCTTGGCTTCCGGTCCCCGTAATGGAATATTTTATAAATGCACACATCGATGCAGTGGGTATTACGTTCTTAATTCTGTTCTTATACAATATAGAAAAAGGTAGAAATAACCTCTCCGCAGTTTTCTATGCCCTTTCTTTTTTAGTTAAGTTCTACCCTATTATGCTGTTTCCCCTTCTAATTAAAAAGATAGGAATAAAAAAACTTGTACCCTTCACCTTGATTTTCTTATTCATAACAATCATCTTTTATGCCCCATTCCTTACAAGTGACTTTGCAGTAAAAAATTCATTAACAACATATTTACTGCGCTGGGAGTTTAATGGGTCGGTTTACAAATTGATAAAAATGTTTTCTGACAGAGATCTGGCAAGGATTATATGTGGCATTCTCCTAATAATTACAATTACCGTCATTTCCTATAAGTACAGGGATTTTGTTAATGGAACATTTGGAGTGTTGTTATCATTTGTAATTTTTGCAACTACTATTTATCCATGGTATCTCGGATGGATTGCTGCGCTTAATCCTGTTCTGAATTTCTATTCTGTATTTAGCTTATTATTTACGTCTAATTTTTCCAACTTTACACCTCTGGGTAAGGTATGGCAGGAATACTGGCGTGTTCTCGTAATAGAATATTTCCCCTTCTTTCTGCTTTTATATATTGATATTCAAAACAGAATATTTGCTAAAAAAGACTAATCCTTCTTCTTTTTAAAAAGAAAAATAATCACTATAATAAGAACAGCCCCCGATATCATATAAATCCAGTAGGGGGTTTCCTTGATTTTATAGGGAATAAAAGTAACCGAAATAGTTTTCCCGCTCCCTAACTCAGATAGATTATAATTCCAAACCAGTGTTTTATTTTCCTGTTTATGTGCATTATGCTGCACTACTTCCCCAGAAAAAGTATATTTATACTGAATCTTAAAACTGCTCCCGTCAATGCCCCAACCGGTAGCGATAGGAGGAATGAATTGTGAAAATACCTTTTGTCCCGCTGCTCCGTCTTTAAATGAAAAATGTGCATCGGCAAAAGCTTTCGTTTTATTAAGGGAATCTATATGGATAAAGGAAAAATCAATAATAGAATGCATTGTGCTGTCAGTTGTATCAGAATATACTTTAACTTCTTTAATTTTAGTGTAAGGAGATGAAAATTCACTCTTTATTGTATCCTGGTTAAATATACCTATCTTGCCGAGTGTTTTTATACTGGAAGTATCGGGTGTTTTCATCCAATAATTTATCTTCATTATTCCTGAACCATCAGGATAAAGGTTTACATCTTGAATATAATTTAAACATCCGGGAATGAATGAGAGCAGTAGAGAAAGAAATAGTAGTTTTTTCACAGTAAATCTTATCTTTTAAGGTATTATAATTTACAATATATTATACTTTAATTTATAGAAAAAAAAGGTTTTTTTCATTATGTTTTGTTTTGTAAATATAAAGAAATATGAATATGCCTACGTACGAATATAAATGTAAGAAATGCGGTAATGTTTTTGAAGTGTTTCACTCAATGAATTCGGAACCAGTAAAATTATGTCCAAAATGCGGGGGGGAAGTTAAGAAATTAATTGGTACTGGTGCCGGCCCTATTTTCAAGGGGTCTGGTTTTTACCATACCGATTATAAGAATAGCACTGCAAAGGGCAAAAAAACAGAAACAAAAGAGACTTCACCTGCTAAACCGGAAACCAAACCAGAACCTCCCAAAAAATCGGAATAGAATCTAATTAAGGTTAAGCCTGTTTCCTAAGTAAGGAGGCTTTAGAATTGTCCTGCATTGATTGCTGTTTTCTTTCAATTTGTTAATAATTCTTCTATTTATGATGCGATCAATTAAAGATTAATGTTTTTGAAAAAGTGCATTTCCATATTACTGGCATTTCTGATCTTTTTGAATTCAGCGGGATACATAATACTTTTCTGGAAAATTCAACAGGATGTTAAAAGAGAAATGATTCAAAAGATCTCCGGAATACTTCCTTCAGAGGAGCTTACATGCATAAAATTCCTTAAGAAAGATATTTCCCGGTCAGAATGGATTGAAAAAAATGAGTTTGAATATAAAGGCTCAATGTATGATGTGGTTAAAAAGGAAGAAACAAGTATATATTATTTCTTTTACTGCCTTAACGATAATAAGGAAGAAAGACTTATAAATAATTATAATAGGCATTTCGATGATAATAAAGAAAAAACGACCCAGAATAATACAAGAACCCTTATCGCTCAGTTAGCTCCCGCTATATTAAAAAATAACATTTCCATAAAACGCATAGATATAATCTCTTCCATTAAAAAATATTTTAGCTTCAATTACCAGTCGATCTGGCTGGACAAACTGACCCCTCCACCAAAACAAACAGCATAATCAACCTTTTTTTTCTTCCCACTTGTGGAAATCAATAGAGTTAATACAATTTGTCTTCTTCTATAGAAGAAGTTTTTATACATATTAATAAATCAAACTATACTCAATATGAAAAAAAAATCAATTATAATTTTGCTTATGTTGTCTTCCGCTTATTTATTGAACGCGCAACAATTAAAAGATACAATCTCTTTCAGATACCCATCTGAAGTTCAGGTATCAGCCCCAAGAATGAATGCCCCTCTTAGTGAAATCCCTTTTGCAACAAGCATAGTCGGGCAGGATATTTTAAGTCAGATTCCACGTACTGTTTCAATTGATGAAGCATTGAAGCTCGTCCCCGGTATAAAAATAGATAATCAGTCAAACGCTGAAAGAGTCCACATTTCCATCCGCGGCCAGGGTATATTAACCGAAAGAGGAATTAGGGGAATAAATATATTATTAGACGGACTTCCACTGAATGATCCTTCCGGTTTAGCTCCTGATCTTTTTGATGTTGACTTTAATTTTGTAGATAAAATTGAAGTGCTAAGAGGACCAGCTGCCTCTCTTTATGGGGGTTCTGCTTCAGGAGGAATTATTAACATAACCACGCAGAAGGCACCTAATATTCCAATATTCGGTGAAGTTTATGGCTCCGGTGGCTCAAACACTTTCTGGAAAGGCGCAGGTAAATTCGGAGGCCAGGTTAATGATGTAAATTATATCGTTTCCTTCTCTCGCACTATGGGAGACGGATATAGGCAGCATGAACATTTCTGGGGGAACAATCTTTACGGTAAAGCAACATATACTCCTAACGAGTATATAGAACTTACACCCATTTTCATTTATATAGACTCTTATCATGAAAATCCTGAAGGTATACCTCTTACTTATTATAACCTTGACCCTAAACTACCAAATGATGCTGCTATTCCTGCTAATGAGTACCTGGAAACTCAGAGAATAACTAATGGTTTAAAAGGAAAAATTAAAATAGCTAATAACCAGGATGTTACTTTTAATGCTCTTGTTAGGAAAACTACATTTACCGAAGCCAGTAACGGTGCTTTTAATAATAGATGGCTAACTACTTCTGGAGCTTCTTTACAGTATAATCTTGGCTATGGCGCTCCTGATGCTTTCTTCAGAAATAATGTAAGTGTAGGCACTGATTTGAATTGGCAATCTATTGCGATTACTAATCTTCAACATCAGGGACAGGATTCCCTTGGTAACTTCTATGTATTACCGGGCTATGTATTAAATGCTAAGGAAAATATTAAACAGAACAGTATTGGTTTATTTTTAATCGATAAAATTGATCTTGCAAAAAACTGGAGTATTATGCTTAGCTTAAGGTATGATAAGATGCATAATGAATTGACAGATTTATTAAATACAGACTCAACCAATGGTTCTGGAAATAAAGATTTCAATAAAACTACTGGTCGCATTGGTGTTACTTATTCACCTTTGCCAGAAGTTAGTCTTTTTGTCAATTGGGGACAAGGGTTCTTACCTCCTACTACTGAAGAACTTTCTCAAAACCCGCTTGCATATGGCGGTTTTAACAAGAACCTCACTTTTGCAACCTCCAATGGAATCGACCTTGGTGTAAGAGGTGCATTGGATAAGCAAAATTTATATTACGATGTCACAGGATTTTATCTTACAACTCAAAATGATTTCGACAGGTTCAGAATTCCTGGTCCCCGACACAGAGAAACATTTTACCGCAATTCACCATCCACTGAGAGATACGGACTTGAGCTATATGCCGCTTATTTTCCTTTAAATAAATTAGAATTACAAGTGGCTTATACTTATTCCCATTTCAAATACACTTCAGATTCACTTCAGATATTAATGGATGATAATTTCCCCCTAAGATATATTTTAAAAGGTAACTTCTTACCAAATTCCCCTATGCATCAGTTATATGTAGATTTGCAATATACTTTAATGCATGGTCTGTTAGTTGGTTTGAGTGCTGAAACTTTAAGCAAAACCTATATCGACGGCGCAAATATTGAATCCGAAGCTGCTGTAGGTTATACTCTTCTACATGCACGAATAAATTATCAGTTACCTGTAAAAGGATTGGATGCCGAATTAATGTTCAGCGGCAGAAACCTTACCGATCAGAAATATGCGGCTTTTACTGAACCTGATGCCAGCGGCAATTCATATCAGCCCGGCGCAGGAAGAGAATTCTTTGGAAGCCTCAGAATTAGGTTCTAATTAAAAATGTTCTTAATAATCCTCGCCCACGGCGAGGATCTTTTTTTAAAAAGTATTATCGGGTAAAACTATGACACTAACACACTTCCATCTTATGCTGAACCATCTTCCAATATTCGGAACGATTGTCCTGTTCTTTCTCATGTCATATGCTGTTATTTTTAAAAAAGAAAAAATGACAAGAATATATCTCTGGTATTTTGCTGCGATTGCCCTGGTCACTGTTCCTGTTTTCTTAACGGGCGATCCATCTTCAGAATATTTAAAGACGATATCCCCTGGCGTTAATAATGAAATAATAGAAAATCATGAGACATTCGGATATGTTTCTTTCATTATTATCCTGGTCCTTGGAGTATCAGGTTTAGCAGCATTAAGATTTTTCAAGAGTAGAGAAATTTTGCCTTCCTGGTTTAAATATTCTTTCCTTATTGTTGCCCTAATTTCTGTTTTTGCTATATCCTGGGCAGGTAAAACAGGAGGAGAGATCATGCATACTGAAATTACATCTGAACATACAATTATAAAATAGTTATATTTAAACAAATAAATAATTGTCCATATGTATATCAGACTAAGATTATTATTATTTGCTCCTGCGTTTCTATACTTATTCACCTTTCCTGTTTTTCCGCAGGAAAAAGAAAAAAAGGATAGTCTTAAATATGAAATACAGGAAGTAACTGTTCTTGGAACTAGAACCCTAGAGAAAATCATCGATCTCCCGTTTTCAGTATTTAGGGTCGATAAAAAAGAACTAGCATATGGAAGGAAAGTATCGGCTAAAGATGTTCTAGCTGATGTACCTGGTTTATTCCTGCAATCCCGTTATGGGAATCAGGATTTAAGAATATCGATACGAGGATTTGGAACCCGATCCAATTCTGGTATCAGGGGTGTAAGAATATTGCAGGATGGTATTCCGGAATCGGAACCCGACGGGGAAACCGTAATTGATGCTGTTGATTTTAATTCACTTGGCGGTGTTGAAGTTGTAAAAGGAAACCTTTCCTCTCTTTATGCAAATGCTCCCGGTGGTGTAATAAATTTCATATCTGATCTCTACTTCCCACAGGATTATTCTACAGTAATTAACCAGGTCGGCAAGTTCGGTTACAGACAGAATGGATTTAAGCTTGGATTAAAAAATGGAAATAACAGGTTCCTCCTTTCATATAATTACAGGAACCTTGATGGTTATCGACAACATAGTAAAGAGTATCAGCATCTCGTAAATCTTGTCTATGAAGGGTATATGGACAGAGCTACTCTTACTATTCTTGGTAATTTTGTTAATGGTCTTATCAAACTGCCTGGCTCTCTTACAAGAGAGGAATTCTTCGCAGATCCATTCCAGGCAAATCCTCTAGCCGTTTCTTTTGATTTCAAAAGGATTACAAAGAAAGGAAGAATCGGTGTGAGGTATAAATTAGAATTCGATGAAGCAGATAAAAATGAAATAGAGATTACCGGCTATGGGGATATTAAAGAACTTGAACGCACGGATAATCAATTCTATACATTAGAAACAAGATATTCTTTAGGTTCTTTTTTACGTTATACTAACCGAACCGAACTATTCGGCAGAAACAATATCTTTACTTGCGGAATGGATTACGCCTATCAGTCTGGTCCTATATCTGACTTTGATAATATTCACGGAAATAAAGGAATCTCAGTTCAAAACGAGTATTCTGAAAGCTTAAGCAATATAGGATTTTATCTGTTAAACCATTTTAATGTTGTACCTGATAGATTTGATATTTTCCTTTCGGGAAGATTTGACCGGAATGTATATGCCAAAGACATTTTTATCCCCTATGGATTCACGGATACAACAAGAATATTTCAGAAGTTCGCACCTAAAATTGCCTTCAATTACAAACTCTCCCAATCCATTGCCCTTTATACCTCATATGGAATCGGATTTGACTTCCCTGCTCTAACTGAACTTGCAAATACTCCATTATCCAGTAATATTAAATATTCGATGAACCCGGACTTGAATGTTCAGAAATCAGGCAATTTTGAATTAGGCATTAAGGGGAATATTATTAACCCCGGAAAAAAGTTTATGAGAAAGCTTTTCTTTGAATTTACATTCTTTGATTATGTAATCAGGGATGAGATTGTCCCCTTTACTATTAACCAAAACACATATTTCCGAAACGCTGCTAAAACTAACAGGCTTGGTATTGAAGCTGGAGTTAAGAGTGAACCCTTCGAAGGAGTTGAACTCACTATTAACTATACTATAACTGATTTTAAATATCTCAATTACCCTACAGTAAAATTTACTACTTCAGGAATTGAATATAAGGATTACACTGGAAATTATGTGCCTTCAGTTCCCAGAAATATTTTAAACTTCATTCTGAATTATGAATTTGAAATATTAGATAATATATCAATACTACTTCTATGGGACTGTGATTACATCTCTTCAATGTGGGTTAATGATGAGAATTCTGAAATAGCATCCCCCTTTTTCTATGGGAATGCTATGGCTGGAATCAATTATTCCTCTAATAAATTTAATGCTGTACTTTATATTGGGGCAGGAAATATATTCGATAAAAGGTACTCTGGTTTTATTAATATAAATGATTACAACGGACAGTATTATGAAACCGGGGAACCAAGGAATTTTTATTCAGGATTAAATATTAGTTATAAACTCTGATATGCCTTTTTATCGTTCCGTTATTAATTTCTTACTTGCTATAATTCTCGCTGCTTCTTTGAATTATGCACAGGGGAATTTCCGTATTTTCCCCAGCTCAATTACACAAACCGAACCGGTTATCAGTATAAACCCGATTAATCCAAACCTTATTGCCGTAAGTGGAAAAACAATAAATACAGCAGGTACCTTTACCAGTGAAGGAATATATGTTTCCAGCGATGGAGGGTTAACTTGGGCCGGCTCAGATACCTGCAAAGGGGATTTAATTCAGAATCACGGAGGAAGTCCTCAGATAATACTCGATAGAAACGGACGATTAATCATAACACATATTGGCAATCCCCAATTATTTGTTGGAATTTATAGTCATTTTTCAAATGATCTCGGTTCTACATGGACACCTGCTTTCACTATTTCTTCCCAGCAACCGGAAGATAAAGGATCATCTACCATAGATAATTCTATAACCAGTCCGTTTTATTCAAAACTCTATACCACTTGGGTAAACCAGACAATTCCAACAAACCCTGTTTCATTTTCTTTTTCGACAAACAGTGGAGAGAGTTGGATTGTTCCTAAGCTTATAAACAGTAATGCAAGTGAAAGAAGTTCGGGTGGTTTTGTAAGGACAAGCAAGGATGGAAACGTTTATATATGCTGGGCAGGTATGTCAGCTAGTGCACCATTTATTGAAGACTCGGTTGGATTTGCTCTCTCCTCCAACGGTGGAAATAGCTGGGCAGTAAACCAAATTATTTATGATGTTAACGGTATATTCGGTACTCTTACTTCTAAAAATGGTATCAGAGTAAACGGACTTCCTCAGCTCGCGGTAGATAATTCAAATGGTCCCCGCAGCGGATGGATTTATATCGTCACAACAGAAAAAAATAATCCTCCTGCCGGTAGTGACCCGGATATTATTCTCCATTATTCTTCAAACGGCGGTTCTAATTGGTCTCATGGAATAAGAGTAAACCGGGACCCTACGAATGATGGTAAGATTCAATATTTTCCCGCCCTGGATGTTGACAGCACAGGTGGAATAAATATTCTCTTTTACGATGACAGGAACACTTCATCTGATTCAGCAGAAGTGTGGCTTGCAAGATCTATTGATGGGGGAAACACATGGAAGGAACAGGTAGTTTCAGACCATAGGTTTAAACCTAAACCAATTTCCGGTGGCTCATCAAATTATCAAGGAGACCATATTGCCCTTGCTTCCTCAGGTAATAAACTCTATGCTCTTTGGATGGATGATTTCTCGGGCATTTACCAGATATGGATTAAATTATTGGACCTCAATATATTGGACATCAAAGATAATTCTCCTTCCCTCGTTAACTTTGAATTAAAACAAAACTTCCCCAATCCATTTAATCCAGAAACAAATATTACTTTTACAATTCCACTTAGATCATATACTTCCCTTAAAATTTATGATCTGTTAGGAAGAGAAAAAGTAGTCCTGGTGAATGGTGAATTGGATTATGGCACTCATACAATTAAATTCATCCCTGATAAATCCATCCCAAGTGAAGTTTATATTTATAGACTGCAGAGCGGAGGTTATTCTTCTTCAAAAAAACTTATCCTGATCAAATAGGATCTGTCTTCGGTCTGCTAAATAGCCTTAATAGAGATAAGACTTATATCATCCTCAAAGTGGTTTCCAGTAAAAGCTCTGAAGTCAGCTTGAATTTTCTGGATAGAGTCATCAGAGGGAGTAATGCTCTTAATTAAATTGTCCAGACCATTTACCCCGAACTGTTCTCCGGCAGCGTTACGTGATTCCAATATACCGTCTGTTATCAGGTAAAGAAGGTCATTTTGTTTTAAGTCTATTGTTACTTCATCGTAATGCCCTTCTGCAGCAAAACCGAGTAGTTTACCTGTGGATTGTATTTTCTTTACTTGTCTTGATTCGGCAGGTTTATAAAATATCGGGAGATCCCCCGCCCCTGAATATCTTACAGTCTTTGTCTCATTATTTAATATTAGAATGGAAAGTGTAGCAAATACCTCGGCTATCTTTGCGTCCTGGTAAACTGAATTATTAACCTGCTGTAGAATTTCGTTGACTTTAAATTCCGTGGCAGTCTGAAGAGCAATACGCAAAGCACTCCTCACATAACCTGAATACGCAAAAGCAAAATACCAAGCTCCCCACTTCTTCCCCATAACATCCCCTAATATCACAGCAATATTGTTTTCGTCAAGGAGGAAATAATCGATAAAGTCACCTCCCGGAATTCCCTGGTAGGGTACATGCCACTGCTTTATATCAAACCCCTTGAACGATTCGGGCACTTCGGGAACAACTTTCACTCTCATACTATCGGCTGCGCTGTGCAGTTCGGATACAACCTTCTGTCTTTCCTTTCCGAGACTCTTCAATATTGCATTAACCTTGGCTACAATTACACGCGGACCTGCGGTTTTAACTACATAATCAGTAATGCCCATATCATAGCCTTCAAGGATATCTTTCTCATCACCTTTGGAAGTCAGGAAAATAAAGGGGATATGCCGTAGTTGATCATCAGCCATCAGCATCCTCCTGAATTCAAATCCATCTATAAGAGGCATCATTATATCGGAAATTATTATATCCGGAGGATTAGCTTTAATAAGTTTTAGTCCCTCTTCTGCGCTGCTGGCAATTAAGCATTCAGACCCTGACTTATTCAGGTTGTATTGAAAGAGTCGGGCAAGAGATGTATCATCGTCAATCAATACTATCCGCGATACAGCAGTCTGGTTAAGCGATTCCTCAAGGTTCTTTTTGGCACCGTAAATCTTATAAATGTCAGATCTCCTTAGAAGTGCTTTTACCTTTATAAGGAGATCTTGAATCTCGAAGGGTTTTGTTATAATATCATCCCCTCCTGCTTCTAGTGCCTGGTTCTTATCCTCTTGACTCGTTTTTGCTGTTACGAATACAAACGGAAGCGCACGGTAATTTTCATTTCCTCTAACCTTCTGACAAAATGAAAATCCATCCATCTCCTCCATCGTAACATCGCATAATACCAGATCCACTTTTTCTTTTTCCAGAATCTTAAACCCCTCACCGGCTCCTGGGGCTTCATAGATATTATAATCGTTTGCCTTGAGATGATGGCTAATTAATTTTCTGATTGTAAGATCATCATCAATAATCAGAATCGATTTTTTTTCATCAAGACCCATATGTTTTAATGACACCGGAAGATATTCATTTACATAAAACTTTTAATTGCTTCATCTCTTGTTTGGAATGATTCAAATACCCGGTACATCCTGGTAAGTTGAAACATTGAATTCACCGCGGATTGAAAACCGACCAGTCTAAGATCTCCTCCAAAACCGGTAATTCTCTTTAATGAAACAACAAGAGCACCAAGGAAAGTAGAATCTATAAATTCACAATCTGTTAGGTCAACAATTATTTTTCTCCATCCTAATTCAATATCCTGGAGTAAGATATGCTTAAATTCCTCTGCTTCTTTCATAGTTGCTCTTGATAAGTTAACTACTTCAACAAGAACAACACCATGTTTTTCCTGAAAAAAATCCATCTACTATCCTTTAATTATTCTTCTAATCTGTGTTCAATATTGTATTTTTCCATTAGCCTGTATATAGTAGCCCTGCCAAGCTGCAGCTTTCTTGCAGCTTCAACTATATTACCGTTCGTAATTCTTAATGCATGCCTAATAGATTCTTCTTTTAATTTCTCAAATGGCAGTACGTTATCATCACTGAACAATGAGCCGTTGAATTCATAATTTCCTTTTCCTTCAGCCTCCCTGATATGGAGCGGAAGATCTTCAGCATCAATCATATTGCTTTCAGAAATGATAATACTTCTCTCAATTGTGTTTTCCATCTCCCTTATATTACCCGGCCACGAATATTCATAAATAAGCTTATTGGCTTTCTTGGTGAATCCCTTTATATCTTTACCCAATTTTTTGCTCATAAGGCCGAGGAAATGATGTGCAAGAACAAGTATATCCTGTTTCCTGTAGCGCAATGGGGGAATTAAAATCGGAAAAGAATTCAATCTGTAATAAAGATCCTCCCTGAATTCCTTTTGATCAACTGCTTGCTTGAGGTCCCTGTTTGTAGCAGAGATTATCCTCACATCAGTTTTTATTGTCTCAATACCCCCTACTCTTTCAAAAGTTCTTTCCTGAATAACCCGTAACAACTTTGCCTGGAGCATCATCTCCAGTTCCCCTACTTCATCAAGGAATATTGTTCCTTCATTTGCTATTTCAAACTTGCCTAACTTTCTTTGATGTGCACCTGTAAAGGAACCTTTCTCATGACCGAATAATTCACTTTCAAGAAGCTCCCGCGGAATTGATGCACAGTTTACAACAACGAAAGGTTTTTCCTTCCTTCTTCCATTATAGTGTATAGCACGCGCAATAAGTTCTTTACCCGTCCCACTCTCGCCATAAATGAGTACCGTTATTTCATTATTAAGAACCTTTGAGACCAACTTGAAAACATCCTGCATCTTTCCATCGGCAGAGATTATGTTATCGAAGCTGTATTCTTTCTTCACATTCTCCTTAAGGTACTCTACTTCCTTGGTAAGATCGTATCCTTTTATTGCATTCTTAATTGATGGCTCAAGACGCTGCATATCTATCGGTTTGGGAAAATAATCAAAAGCGCCGAACTTCAGTGCATCCACTGCAACCTCTATGCTTCCCTGAGCACTAAGCATAATAACTGGAATATTTTCGTCATACTGCTTCACTCCCTTGAGGGTCTCAATACCATCAAGACCAGGGAGCATTATATCAAGCAGAATTAAATCCGGTCTTGCCTGAAGCCTTCTCAGCATATCCTCGCCGTTATCGAAAACTTCAATATCATATTTCCATTTATCTTTTACCCAATACGAAAGAAGCTTGGAAATGGCTTGTTCGTCATCTACAATAAAAATTAATTTTCCCACACTAAATCCTTTTTATTATTTATATATGATTTTTAGGTAACTTAATTGCGAAGGTGGTGCCTTTACCAACTTCACTTTGTACTGTAATAAATCCTTTATGCAAATCAATAATCTGTTTCACAAAAACCAATCCTAGCCCTGTCCCCGGTATTTCAGTTCCGGGTCTGCTTACACGATAAAACTTCTGGAAAATATACGGGAGATCCGTTTCCGGGATACCGATCCCTGTGTCGCTTATTATTATTTCTATTTCATTGAATAAATTCTTTGCGATTACTTTAATCCTTCCCTTTTCATTGGTAAACTTAATCGCATTATTCAGCAGTCTTCCAATTGTCTGCGAAATTCTTTCCTTATCTGCATCAATTAAGATTTCCTCTTCAGGAAGTTCCCAGGATAATGTTATATTCTTAGCCTGAGCGCTCTTAACGTGTGCTTCAATAGCTTCATTAAGCATTAATATGACGTTGAATTTGAACTTTACAATATCAATTCCCCCCCCTTCAAGTTTCGAAATATCCAGTACGTCATTTATTAACCGGGCAAGTCTTTTACCTTCATTAAGAATGGTAGAATTAAATTCTGCTTTCATCTCATCCGGCATATCAGGGTCCGAATCAATTGTTTCGGAAAATCCAATTATAGATGCAAGTGGTGTCCTTAATTCATGCGATATGTTGGAAACGAATTCGCTCTTTATCTTGTTCAATTCTTCCAAAAGCGATTTATGCTGGTTGGCTCTCTGCCGTTCAATTGAGATAAGCCGGTTCGCCTCTATAAGTTTCATCCTCAGATTTTCTATCTCATCCGTTATTTCCCTTAAGTGCGTTATGTTCTTTCCTATAAGTACAATTTCACTCATCTTGCCGTTACTGTATAAAGGCTTTGCATTAATGCCGAATAAAATTTCTATTCCCCGATAGGAATAAAATGAAGCTTCAAACGCTCGCTCCGGTTTCCCCCCTATTATATCATTGAATGCTTTCATTGTTTCTACTTTATATTTTGAGGCAATCAAATCAATTATATGACGGTTCTGCAGATCTTCTTCTTTGAATTCTAGTGTAAGTGCACCATTCGAGTTAACTTTTGTAATTAACCCTGCTTTATTAAGAATAAAAATAAGATCTTCTTCCAGGTCAAGAATTATATCGATCTTCCTTTGAAGTAATTCCGGATCTAAATCTTGCTTATCATAATTAGCATTCATATCATTTCATATGTATCAAAGTGATGCATAAATGTAATTGTTGAAAATATAATGTTTTTGCGATTAAATCAATTAAAATTGATAGCTGAATACACTTATTTTGAGACATCCGGCTCAAGTAGTCGCATTGTTTTTACCTGCCAAATAAGTCAGAAGACAAATTATTAAAACAGAAACTAAATGCGATTGGATTTCACAGAAGATAATAACCGGTTTATAATGTATTTATTTACTTCAGATGGGTAAACTCAATTCTTTATATTACGCTCCTGTAGGGATTCATAATATTTTCGGATCAGTTCCTCATAGTCTTTTTTATACCCTTCCTGCACTGCTTTGTTAAGTTCGTCCTTAATCTTATTCTTCCCCTTTTCAGATGATAAATTAAGATCCGCCGGAGATTCACGCACTATCGTATTCCCAGATTTCGATTCCCTCTGCTTTTCGTAATCTCTCTCATTAATTGAACGCTGTGCATCAAGAAGTCGGGATAAAATCCTCTCCTGCTTCTGCACCAGATCCTGATTAAGCCTCTCAGAATTCATATCTGTAACTATTTCCTGCATCTGCTTTACTACATTATCCAGGTTTGAAGGGAGCCGCTTGGATTCCCCTGACATTTTTGCTTCCTGGTTCAGCTGTTCAAGTGATTTACGGATTATCTCCTGCTGCTGGCCTAATCTCTGAAGTTCACCCTGCTGTTGTGGAGTCAGCTTTCCTTGCCCCTGCATCATCTGCTGAAGCTGCTGTGTCAGATTATTTAACCCCATTTGCTGCCCCGACATTTGCTGAAGCTGCTGCATTAAAGACATCATTCCTCCTCCTTGCCCTCCCCCTTTCATCATAGATTCCATTGAACCCTTCATCAGGT
>OCZT010001811.1_pt1 | contig 22224 bp, 20 predicted proteins | sample 1539031 | NCBI WGS metagenome assembly OCZT01 (sample SAMEA3539308, study PRJEB22396) | soil metagenome | biome: tundra; feature: field; material: soil | place: USA | collected 2010-05 | depth 0.15 m | reverse complement strand
TAAAGTCTTATTAGCAGATCGAAAAGACTGAAATCCCAACATTGGATTAACGATTCGCTTTATGGATCTATGATCTTGTTCAAGAATGTTATTCAAATACCTAGTTTGTCTAATTTCAACATTTTTAAACAAGTTCTTCTCATTTTTCAGTTTATCTATAGCAGGTGGATAAGCAGGATTCTTATCAACGGTTATTACTCTTGGAATTTGATTATGATTAGAATTCAAAGCTTTCTTAAAGAATCTCTTCGCTGCTTTTCGGTTTCGTTTTGCACTTAACATGAAATCAATTGTATCTCCATTTGAGTCAACTGCTCGGTAAAAATAGTTCCATTTACCTTTTACTTTGATATAGGTTTCATCAACTCTCCACGAATAGTTTGTTAATCTTAAATGTCTTCTTATCTTCTTTTCTATTTCAGGGGAATATTGATGTACCCACCTCATTATAGTACTGTGATCAACTTGAATTCCTCTTTCTATCATCATTTCCTTTAAATTTTTATAGCTCAATGGATATTTTAAGTACCATCTTACATTTAATAGGATAATTTCTCTTTCATAATGCTTCCATTTAAAGGAATTAGATAGCATATTACTATCTTTGGTTTTCTTTTTATTCTATTGTATCATTAAAAAGGATTTTTTGCAACGGAACCTTATTTCTGGATAGCTAAATCAAGAATTTTTTTAAATTTTTCTTTGTCCCTGATTCCGAAAATTCTGGACCTTAATCTATCGTTGCTGATGGTCCCATCCTCTTGAATGTAAACATATTTTCCGTTTTCAATGCCCACGATCACAGAAGAGTCTGGCATATAGTTTACTCCGAAATAGTCAGCAATTTTTGGGCTTTGGTCTACATCTGCAACCATGATAGTTGCTTTTCCTCCGTATTCTGTTGCCAGCTCGCTAATAATGGGTTTCATTTTCTGGCAAGATTCGCACCATTCAGATCCGATTTTCAACAAAACTGGACCCTTTTCGAGGGCTTTGTTTATCTGGTCAAGCTGGGTCACTTCTACAACAGTATTTTTTGTTAGGCTTACCTTGGAATCTGTAAAAATTTCCTGAGTTTTCTTATAATTTGTACTGTCACTAAAAGCTGCTGCCCCTGTGATTGACAGAACAAAAAGAGCTAATGTGGAAATACCTAGCGTCTTAACCATATTTTTATGCATTATATAAATCCCCCATAGTCTCAACTAAATTATAAATTTCCTAAAGATGCTGAATGTTATAATCCAATTTACAAAGCTATCGGATTTTAAATCCGATTATTACTGGCAATGAAAATATAATCTCCAGCTTAAACCCCCGATTTAAAAAGGGGATATATTTTCATACGACTGAGTGGTTTTTATGCATTTTCTTCAACAAACAATCGAAATTTTAAACTATATGCACCGCAATTTTGTGTGCTTTTCATTTTTCCAAAAAGTGGATTAATCACTGCATCTTCGTTTGATATACATGACAGTAATTAACCTCATATGTTAAACTAAGATTAAAAGTTGGAATGCATACCGTAAAATGCAGTGAAATAACTCCCACAATCATTATGGAAAAAGTGTAAATATCTCAAATATAAATCAAGTTTTCTTTTATAAAATATTATCTATTAAATAGATCTCAAACTGTTTACACATATATCTCTCGCAATATTTATAAAGTTTAGTCCTATTAAGATTTACTATAAATAAACATTTTAAAATTTGTATTTAGACATTTTGTGTTTCAACTAAATACAGTTTAAGCAGTTTTATACCTGTTTTCAGGAAGAGTTTCGAAACTTTCCGTTAGAAGACTTCTTTATCTTTCAGGCTCAAGGTAGTCGTTATCTACATAGTTTATTAGTCGGCAGTTGTTTTTGAAATTCTAGATAAACTGAGAATTTACAAAAATTTAGTTTTTGTAAATTGACTGAAAGGAGAACCATTCTCGTCAAATATAATGTTTGAGGGAGTGAACTAGAAAGAGAAATGTTATTGAGGAAGGAGGTAAAATTTTTTATGGGAACTGTTACATAAAAAGCCAAAATAAAATTCAGGCTTGTAATCCTGGGCTGCACATCCAACAAATATTCAGGGAAGAAGGTGGGTTTGAAGGAACATAAGGCTTTACTGAGCTACAAAAAGCCATTTATGAATTAATTGTCTCGAATAAGGGAGTTAAAAAGACCAAAATTGCCCAAAAATTAGATATATCTTTGCTGGAAACAGAAAATCAATTTGCTCTATTGAGACTTTATGAACTGATTAAAAGGCGAAAAGAACAGATGGTATCACATATTGTACCTTTCAAAAATAAATATATTCCATGATAAATTTGATTTTGATATTCTAAATTTGTGACTAATTTTTGCTCCGAAATAAATATAGCATATAAGATGATTTTTAACCAAATTTCAATTCATTTCAGAACATATTTCCTTGGGGCTACATATGTTTATTACTTTTTTTACTTTTATTGCTTATCGAACTGAAGCACTTGAAGTAAAGTAAATGGCATTAAATCTTCAACTGGTTAAATCTAGAATATAATAATAAAGTTTATTGCACTCTATTCTATACCTCAAATGCATCAGTCCTACTTTAGCATCATTGAAGCAAAATTTTATATACAAGCGAATATGAATATGACCAATTAATTGACTTATTAGAAGCTCTGTTGGAGACTAGTTAACCAAGTAGATTAAGTAGGATGTGTACTTTCCGAATTTGGACTTTAAGTACTGTTTTTACTTTTTTTGTCGAAGAGCGCTCTTAAGCAATTAAATAGAAGTTAAAGGAATGAACCTATGTTTAAAGAAGAACGTATTTCTGTGCCCGTTGAAGAGGGCGAAACTTATGATGTAACTATTCAGGATATTGCTCGCCAGGGAGATGGCATCGCCCGTATCGACGGCTTCGTAGTTTTTGTCCCGAATACTAGTGTAGGCGATGAAGTTCAGATTAAGGTTGGAAGGGTACTTCCCAAATTTGCATTTGCAACTGTTGTTGAATAAGTACAATTTCCAAAAATCAAGTGTTATACTAAAATTTAACTTAAGTAAACTAAGGAATGATTATTTATGTTCAGAGAAGAGAGTCGCTCAGTCCCTATCGAAGAGGGCGAAGTTTATGATGTAACAATTCAAGATATTGCTCGTCAGGGAGATGGCATTGCCCGTATAGAGGGTTTCGTTATCTTTGTTCCGGGCACCAAAGTTGGTGATGAGGTTCGAATTAAAGTCGAAAGGGTGCTTCCCAAATTTGCATTTGCAAGTGTTGTCGAGTAAATGAAGGTTCTAATCGAATGATTGCTTCAAATTTCAACTTGATTAAGGAATGATTTTGGTGCTCGGAGACGAAAGTAGCTCTGTTCCTGTCGAAGAAGGCGAGATTTACGATGTGACAATTCAAGATATCGCCCGCCAGGGAGATGGTATTGCTCGTATAGAGAGCTTTGTAATTTTTGTTCCAGGAACCAAGGTTGGCGATGAGGTAAGGATTAAGATCGAAAGGATACTTCCAAAATATGGTTTTGCTAGTCTCGTTAAATAAACGTGATACTTAAAATAAAAACAAGCAGACTGGAAAATAATATATAGAACAATTTTTTCAGTCTTTTTGCATTCATTTTGAATTTTTAATGATTCTTAGGAAATCTCATTGCTACAATGTGTTTTTTGTGATTCTTTCTTTTTAGGGCTTATCTTCAAATTTTATTCTGATCCATTTTAATATCTTATTTGTAATCTCTGATTTAACATTTAAATTTAGATATCAAAGATATTTTTATATTTTTAAATATATAGAAATAACATTTATATCGATAAATTTTTGTCCCGTTTTTGAAGATTTTATTTGACGGATAATTGTCTGTCTTTGAATAGTTATCTCCCCAAAATTTTGATTGAATCTAAGGTACTGAATTGACCAGATTAGTATAATATTACGGGGACGACATTTAGTACTGGGCAATTAATTTGACAGCATAAATGTAAAACTGGAGCAAATTTTTCTTATACTTGTATAAATTATTTAGTATTTTGGATTAGAAATTGAATAATTAAAGATAATTTTGGTGAAGTTTTTGAAGGCACTTAACTGATTTTTGTAAAGCTGATGCTATCTTAATACTCAAAATGATTTATAACATATCTAAATTTTCCGATTCCCAAATGCATAGGAGTTTATCAAAATATTCTAGAATATATATCCCTATTGAACAAAAACAATTTATGAGAAAAAATATATTAAAACAAATATGAACGACAAAAAGAAAAAGTAGGCAAAAAAGCCTACTCTATTTTGAAATATTTAACCATTTCGTTTATTTTGCTGGGATGATGAGAGATCTCTCACCGGCACAGACAAACTCTCTCATGGCACCGCGACCGAATTCTCTCCTGGGTTCAGCGAAATTGAAGGGCAGGAGTTCATCAGCGAAACATACCTTGATAAGGGGGTTAACTGTGAACGCATCACCACGACCTGAGTGAGCTGCCTGAGCAACACCTGCATACCCACCCTGGTGTCCTACATTCATTGCGTAGTTAGGGTAGTTAGGTCCACGTAATTCGTCTGGGAGACCTTCATCACCCTGATAGGACAGAACATTTGTGGCACCACACTGGTCTTGCAAGTCGTATCCGAAGAAGCCGAGACGGCCCCATGCTTCCTTATGAAGGTACATAGATAGATACCATGCTGAGAGCCCAGCGTTAGCATTTGCGGTTGCAATAGCTGTTGCGATACCTGCTGCTGCTGCGAGCACAGTTGCTCTCTGAGATCCACCAAAGTGATCTTCAAGGGCTGTCGGAAATTTTTCGTAGGTCTCGATACCATAAACTGTGGACTCGGTTGCAATGTCCTTTACGACTTCCAAGGTTGCCTTTATCTTGTTATCCTTGCCGATTTTTGCAGCACCCTTGTATTTGTCGTTGATGTAATCAATATTGTAGTAGACATTGTTGTCGAGGATGTCGTCGGTGTATGCAGCTGTTGCATACTGTGTGAACCCGACACCACCGGACATGTAAGATCCGAGCCAGATCTGGTCATACAACATGCAGCCTGCACCCACGACTTCAAGGGCGATCTTTGCTGGATCGTCAGTCACTTTGCGGCTAGTCTGGACGATGTCTGAGATGTGACCGAAAGACAGTCCACCTGGCTCATTAGGACCACGTGCACGCCTTGCAGGCAGCATCTCACCCATGGAAACCAGAGCTGCATGCTTTGCAGCGAAGGACAGGTCAGCAACAGCGGCTTCACCAGCACACATTGAATATGCAGAAATGAAGGACATACCGATCTGCATGGCTGCCCACCTAGAGGTCTGAGCGCCGTCAGTCGTTCTGGAGACGATTGTCGGGATGTGGATTGCCTGCCAGGAAGTTTTACCGATGGAAGCCTTAATCTGAGCTGCCTGTTCTGCATTGAACTCCTTATTGATATTTATAAGGAACTGCTTGTCTATTTCGTCTGCAAGCGCATCATCGCCTGTGAAGACTTTGACGTAACAGTCATCTACAAGCGCTGGATGGGTTTCAACCATCATTTCCTGAACAACTGCTGCGCCAGGCATGGCGTGGTTAAGGACTTCAAGATAGTGGTTAATAGTTTCAGGAGTAACTTCCTTACCCAGCCTTTTCTCAAGGGTCTCATGAGCAAGGTCAAGACCAACTATACACGTCCTCCTAATATCATCCCACATCTGCTGCATTGCAGCGTTGTTTACGTAGTGGAGGTCATCAGGTTCGCAAACGATGTCAGTGCCGGAGATGGTATAGGGAGTAATTGCACGCTGACCTATGGGAGCACCTGAGTGCATCATCGGGTTGTAGAATGCTAGGCCTCTCTTCTCTGCAAGTTTCTTTCCGGCTGCAATCATGTCGGTTTTTCTTGGATCTTGCGTAGGCCCAAGCCTCAGAAATTTTTCGGTCTTGTCGGTAATGTCCTTTGTGGACTGCTTGTTAGAACCAAATTCCTTTGTGAACTTGACTTCCATTGATTTTTTGAATTTAGAGTAAATATCTGCTGCCATTGTGGTCACCTCATTTCGGCTGGAATCCGTACTTAGTCCTATTATCGAATATTCTGTGCACCCATTCAACGACTTCTGCGTCGTCCTTGAAGGCCACATTGTCCACACGATAGATAGTAGTCCTCTTTGCAGCTTCTGCTTCAGACATAGGCTTTCCAAGGTTTACTTTCCTATCGAGTGGAATTGCAACTTGGTCCTTGTCCATGATGATGTTGCTGCCTTCGAGTCTTCTCCTGTCGAGCATATCAAACATTACACCATCTTCCTGGAGACGGACGGAGTGGCCGTGCACTGTTGCACCACGTACACCGCATAGTGCATGGTCACTAATTTCGGTTTCCATCTGAACCTTTGCACACTTTTCCATATCTCTTTCACGGGCTTCGACGATCTGACGACCTGAAAGGGTACCTGGATCTACACCTCTGAAGTTGATTGCTGCGAAGTATGATCTAAAGTACGGGGTAGCTGGGGCATTATACATAGAGTCAGTAAACTGGATGTATCTAACTCTGTCACCGGCCTTTGCGCCTGGGGTAGCCTCGACAATTTCACGAGTCGAGCATGCGGGCTCCCCCATTTCTGCGAGTGGTGGATGGGTGCTTGGGTAGTCACTTCCCGGTACACGGTGTCCGAGAACTGCGGTTAAATCTTCATCTGAAATTTCCCTGAGTTTTTCAAGTTTTCCAGACATGTGCCTTCTTCTATTAGCGCCAACTGATGTCGCTCCTGGATAAAATTGTGGTTTATATACCATTTCATGCAACTCCTTTTTGATTTTCTAAATGGTCTAATGTTGTCTTGACATATTTCACGATTAAGTTTAGTTTGTCCCTGGGACAGGAATCACCGCGTGTAACCCCACTCACAATATCCATAACAATTCCTTTTGTACAAATATTTTCATCCCTTGGCATCACTAATCTTGTCTTTATCCCTGCTTCTGCAAAATCCTCAAAATCTACCGGTATCTGACTGACGACAATTGCTGGTATATTAGCCTGATTCAAGATTTCCCTGGCTTTTCTAATTACGTGGTCCTTGATATTTCCGAGGTGAATAACAGCCAGTTTGTGCATTTCAATTTGCGCAACTTCTATTGGACTCAACACAAAAGATCCGGTCATCAGACCTGAATCAGGAATTCCAGAGCCTGAATAGAGTACCAACACACTGACCTGAATGTTTTCTTTTCTCATTCCATACGTGATTTCACATACAGGTTTTGTGATATGTCTCTGGCCTGGACTCATGGCAATAGCCACTACATCTGCACGGCAGGCTTCTGCGAGAGTACCTCGCTGAGCAAGTCCTCCTCCTCTGCCAAGTCCTGAACCACATCGGCAGTCAACTATTTGTGTTTCCCTATCTATCATTTTATCCTTATATTTTTTCTTGTTTTTCGATGAAGGCTAACTGGTTTGTCTTGCTTTTAGGATCTATCATACCAAGCAAGCGCGGATCAGCTTCAGGACCAAATTTAGCATAATCAGTTATCGTAGGCTTTCTCCTGAAAAAGGATCCTTCTCTGAATTCAAACGAGAACGGAAGGACATTTTCGCATATCTCTCTGACTTTGTCCTTCGATTCAGCATTCAAAAGTTCAACCCTGATTCTACCTACACTGATCTTCAATTCAATAACCTGATCCCCTATCTGAATAAGTTTTCTTAGTGGATGTTCCACCTTTTCTCCGGTGCCTGGACCTGAAGACACCCTCTCAGGTAACCTGTTGCCCTGCACCATAACACGGATTATTCCGTTTATTTTGTAAAGCTCAGTCATGAGTATCTGAGCTGTTTCCGGAGAGAGGATTCTACTTGGAAAAATTTCGATTTGAATACTCGAATCTTCTGTATTTGAAGCAGAGTCTGACATCTGTAGACCTTGTTAATATATTTTTAGAGCGCTTCTGCGACTGCTTTAATTGGCTCGCGGAAGTCTGGGATTCCACCAAAAACGTCACCTATGAGACCGGATGTCGATTCGATTGTGAACATCTGAGTACCGGCATCGAGGGCTACTGCTGCGCATACGCAGGGGATTGCAAATCCTCTTGAGTGTCTAGTAACCACGTGATTACCATTGAAGACACCTGGTCCACCGCCACCATAGATTGAGTGACTGAAGAATGAGAACCCTACTGCGACACCTTCTACTTTACCATAGTCACATCCGGGGAGACCTGTTTCCTTCTCAAGTATATCGTTGAAATAGAGGAGTGTTGAAGAAACACCCTGAGCTGCACGTGCTGCACCACAGTTTACAAGAGTGGCTGCGAGTGTACCGGCTGCTGCATAAGCGTTCCACATGGGGACATCATTTGCCTTGTAGAAATTGTATCCGGAAGGTGCTTTTTTGTCAACTGAAATAACCCCATCTTCAATTGCTCTGTTGACTATTGACTGGACAACAGTTCCCATTGTACCGGTCTTTCCATTTTCCTTCACAACATCATATAGTAGATTGTTGGCATTAAGACCCTGGAATGCGAGACCAAGAAGTTGATGCCTCTCGAACATACCGACTGCACCACCCATCTCAAAAATACCGGCTTGCTCATAGATCGAAGAAAGAGCTGATGAATTTATAGCAGACCGACTGGTGATTGCTGCAACGTGATTGGCCATGATATTCCTAAGAGAGAAACCTAGACCTTCGTTGTTTTGGGGGATGCTCAGAATGCTTGCAACGTTTCCGCCCATGAGGTCCATTGTCTGAGGGTAACTTCCCCATACTGCGCCCTTAACTATGGGTGCATCGTACATGTCGGTTTTGAACATGTCCAGAATAGCCTCTGTGACTGCTGCTGCACCTACTGTTGTTGCAGACATGTAATCTGCGCCTGCGACCATCCTAGACTCTGGGGCCTGAACGAGAAGGCTTTTACCTCCCTTGAGAACCTTTACATTGGTGTCGTCTCCATTGTCCACTTTAACCAAATCTTTTACCTTTACTGCAAGTGCATCAACATTTCCAACAAGGTCATAGTTGAGTCCGCGACCTAGGATATGACGGCCTTTCCCACCCATCTTGCCACTAGCAAGTGCGCCTTGAATACCTGCAATAGAGATTGCAACCGATCTCTTGGTGTCCAAGATGATTTTTTTAATTGCTTTGTTTCTTGTTGGAGCAAGCTTCATAATGTCGACTTTGCTCTCGAGAAGTTTTCCTCTGTCGTCGTAGATGTCTACTGTGTCAGACACTTATAATTTCCTCCTTATTTGTTAAAATTATTTATGGGATTGATTACCTACTAAGGTAGGCCTTGCACTCAATAAATCAAGCGCCTAATCGCTTATGAGTGTCACTTTCCCAATGGGAATTCATTCGTTTGGAATGTACTTAAATCTTTTGTGTTGCTTGTCAATTAATTGGTATCGTTTTTAAAAATTTGGATACTAAGATAAAAATTAGTCTGATAAATATATGTAACAGAAATTGATATTTTTCAACCAATAAATTTACAAATGCTGCTCGAACCCGTCGAAAATATAAAAACGGTTACTAAGATTAATTGTTAATAAAATAAGAGTTTGACGCCAACTTTTTTGTATGTTGCGTCCTCAGCCTGTGGATCACACCAAAAGGCTTTAGTAATATTCCTATAATACGAAAGTTTAATATGGAAGTAGTTGTCGACGTGGGTGGAAATCCCGGTGTAGACTGCAGAGGTTTTTGCAAATATTGTTATTTTAAAAAAGTAAAAGAAATTCAGCCTTTGGGCTGCAAACACTGTCTCCCTTTCAAAAAAGGGTGCGATTATTGCATTCGGGGTGTGAAGGAGTCATACTCAGGCTTCAAACCTCTTCAGATGGTACTGGAAGAAACGTCAAAAAAACTCTATTTCACAAGTGGAGAGATTAAAAAATTCACGATCAGCGGAGGAGGAGATTTAAGCTGCTATCCTGAACTGAAAAACCTTGTTTCGTTCTTGTCTCAATTCAAAGCTGCAATACATCTGGGGTATACAAGTGGGAAAGGTTTCAGCAAGCCTGAAGATGCTTTTTTCTACGTTGACCATGGAATCACAGAAGTGAGTTTTACAGTTTTTGCAACTGATTCGGTTTTAAGAGCTGAATATATGAAAGACCCGGAGCCAGATGCCTCACTACAGGTTCTTCGAGACTTCTGCACTCACTGTGATGTATATGGAGCAATAGTACTCATTCCGGGAGTAAATGATAGAGAAATCCTCGATAAAACCCTATGTGACCTTGAAACTATGGGGGCAAAAGGAGCAATCCTTATGAGATTTGCAAACTTCCCAGAAAATGGCCTAATCCTGAACAATGCCCCTATAATCCCGGGAATAAATCCACATACAATTCAAGAGTTCACAGAGATTGTACGCAGTTTTGCAGCAAAATACCCTTCCATCAGAATTACAGGAACTCCACTCGAAGACCCTTTAATTGGTTCCCCTTTTGCCATCCGAAACGTTCCTGAAGCTCTTGGGAGACTCCCTAAGGTCACAAAAAAAGCTACGATTATTACAAGCCAGATAGCAGCACCAAGGTTAAGGGAAATCTTTGATGCCCTTGGAGGTACTGTAAATGTTATCCCCTTAAATAAAGATATCGGATGCCTGGTTACGATTGAAGATTTTAAAGTTTTAGATCTATCGGAAGTGAGTGAAACTGTCTTTATTCCAGGCAGGGCCTTTGTACATGATATAGAAATCAAAGAAATTTTTAACAAAGAAGGTGTTGATAGACTTGTTCGAAGAGGTCCGGAATGTCTTTCAGTAGATGGAGAAATGTCAATAGGCATGACCAAAGAGGAAGTTCTAGAACTTGAAATCGAAAATTTCACAGAGCTGATAGGGCAGATCAACTCACTTGGGCTGCCTGTGAGATGAAAAAGGTTCATGACCGGAAAATTTTAAATCCAGATCCAAAATGGTAGCTACTTCGTTGAATAATGTATCAAGTTTGATATTAAGATCATCAAAAAGAGACTAATCATACGTATATCTAAAAAATACAGAGGATTTCGAGTCACACCTATCCTTTTTTGCGGAAATACTGTCCAAATCTTTCTCGCTCATTTTTGTATTTGACCTTCTTTTTCGGGTTCATTATTCTTTGATTTTAAAGGTAGCTTCTAACATTCTTACAATACTCTTTTAATTCTCAATGTAATCAAATGATAGAGATTATAATAAAAAGCTGTACACAGCATCTTCAGATTTGCTCTTTAAACAATCGTAAAAGAACTTTTTCTGCTTTGGATATCTTTTTTAGTCACTATATCAACTCATTCTACTTGGGCACTTTTTAAGCTGATCCTTTTTTCTTAATATAGCATTCATTCCTAGAGGATGTTCTTTTACTGCTATCTTCATCGTTTCATCATAACCTTTTTATTTTGCTCCCAAGTATCCTCGGTCTCTATTAATCATTTGATTTTTTTTTAGTTTTTAAGTATGAACCTTTATTATATCCTTAGTATTTTCCTTCATTTACCCTCATCTAGAAGATCCAGACATGAAATCAGAAAGTCCAAGCTGTTTGACCTTGTGGTTTTCAAATAGAGAAGATATATCTTTATCCAAAAGTTCGATCCTCTGTCGGGTATAGCTGGAAACTCCGTACCTTTCTCCAATCTCTTTTGAAATCTCAAGATATTTTCTAACAGATCCTTCATACACTGTTAGTACTACATTGCCTCCGCATTGTGGGCAGATGCCAGTCAGAGGTGGGCGTCTAAATTTTTCTCCACACTTAATACAGCGCATCCGTTGCCTGGAGAAGGAGCGAAGGTTTCCGAGAAGGTCTGGAAGGAAGTGAGACTTGAGAACTCTCTCAGCCACATCTTGAGCATCCACGGCTCTTATCTTATTGGCCAGAGAAAGTTGAGCTTCCATTTTTTCGATCATACTTCCCATTGTCTTATATGACGAATTAAGTGGGCCTGCAGCAATATCAGTAGTATCGTGTGTGAACATGAAGTGTTCATACTGTTTGAATGTTCCAAGCCTGCAGCTAACCAGGTCCATAATGCCTTCAATTTCAGTAGGATTCTTGATTTCCTGAGTAGCTTTGTAAAATGCAAGGGGATATCTTGCAAGCACGTCTATATTATGTGCTTCCTTATCTACTTCTTTAGGGTCAATACGGGTAGTAAGGACCAGAGGAGCATCCATTTTTCCCCCCCTTTTATCCGGGAGATAAAATCTTGAAAAATTAAGGATTCCATCCATAAGGAGCATTATACAGTCTTCGTCCCCATCACAATTTCGGCGTTTTGAAGCATGGAAAAATGGATGAGCATAACCAACTGAAGCTTTAGTGAACCCTATTAACCGCCCAAGTACTCCTGCAGATGTATGCGGAGCGAGTCCTATAAGTAATACTCCTAACAGATCTTGGATTGTCTCAGCGTTGTAATATGGTTCAACATGGTAATATTTTACTAAAAGATCATCCACGTATTTTGCAGTACGCAGCATATACTCACCCCCGTCGTAAGAAATCACAAGGTCCTGGACCTTCATACACACAACTTGGTTGTCCTTCTCGAGTGTTTTTCCATAAATATCCTCCGTATAGCCAAGTTCAAGAAGTTTGGCTGCCGTAATTCCGAGTTCATCAGCCCGGATATGAGTAAGTGGAATATCTGACATATCATAACGGATAGTTCCGTCCTTAAAAATATAAACATCGTGTTTCGCTCGAAGGATTCCTTTTTCGAGAGGCTCAGGAGTCATCTCCCCGTTCATGAGCCGCTTTACTCCTTTGATAATGTCCTTTTTCTCTCTTTCTCCCACATTTTCAAAAGCCTGCTTGTAAATAGAACGGAAATCCAGTTTAACATTTGAAACTGAATTTGATTTTCGTCCGCATTTGGGGCAGGTCTCTGCACCTTTTACATCCATCTTGCAGCGAGGGCAACTAAGTTTTGGAAGGGTATACTCTCCGCAGTCACAACGCCAAAAATATGCCTCTTTCCTACAAGCAGGACATTCTCTGAGCCCTATCTCTACTTCAATTTCTCCGATCTTTCCATTCATGGAAGCAGAATACTCAGAAGCAGATACAATGTTCCGAGTAATCCCCCCGGCATTACTTATTGGGAAGAGTATCTGAGCTGCAGGAGACATCTTTCGAAGGTTAGATTTTTCCGGTCTTCCCATCCTTGCCCCTATTCTCGAAGGAGCTCTAGGTAGAATTTTAAACCCACTGAGAAGAGCTGCAGCATCTACAACATTATCGATATCGGGTATTTGAGCTCTTTCTTCAAGTTTTGTATCGAGCCCAAGGCAAGAAATGAAAGGAAGAGATTCTTCAATAAAGATTGTTTCATTTTTCACTCTATGCAGCACCAAGAGTTTTTCCAGTATGTATTTTATGCCTTCTTTCAGGCAAGCCTCCAGAGGTAACCTGAGAATTCCGTCCTCAGCCGAAAAATTCCCTTTCTCAACTACAAATTTTCTCAAAGCTTTAAATTCAATTCGATTTATATCATGCCATAAGTAGGTGAACTTTGGATGTAGCGGGACATTGAAGTCCTTCGCAAGCCTGAGAGCCAAATTTGCCGAGGGATCTTTCAATTCTTCTTCAGGGATTTTTTCAGGGCACTTTGCCTCATAGTCATAATGCCACCATTCAAAAACATATGGTGAAGGCATAAGTGGATGGTTGTTTTCCAGAAAATCCCCGTAATTGATAAGGATCTCACCAACGTCTACTATTACTTCTACCTGCGAACGTATTCTATAGGCTTCCTCTATGTTATCTACACGGACAAGATCCCCTGAATAAAGGCGTACAGTTGGCCCCTCTATCGAATCTACGGCAGAAATAGCCGCAGCTTTTCCAGGCCTTTCAACTTTGAGCTGAGTTCCGTTAGTAATAAAATCATCAAGTAATACCATTGTTGAAGGATTGATTCCTGCAGCTGCAAAAGAAGTATTTCTTGAACGTCCGTAGCGAAGTCTGAATCCGCCTGGTCTTGAGGGATGAGAAAAAATAGGCCTTCCTGCAATAAGATCACTTATGTATTTATCCCTCGGCTTGATCTTATTTGTTTGCTCATTTTCTTCCTCTTCTGCACCTTTGGAACCTCCAATAAGCTTTTCCAGCCATTCCCATCCATCCATATTCAGCTTATTAACATGTTTTTTGACCTTTGGGGCTTTGAGGGCAAGCCCTTCAGCAAGTACAAGGCACATTCCTCCTCTAACACGGTTTGTTCCTATCCTCTCCAGATCTCTGTGCCCTTCCACCTCGGCTTCTTCAGTTGGATCCCCATCTATGCAAACAGGGCAGTTTCGCACTATCAAACGGATTTCATCTTCAGAAGGTGTATACTGCAGACTTGCAACTCTTTTATAAAGCAGTATTTCTTCCACATAGCGCTCTACCTCCTCTGGCCTTGGTTTATAGCACCCAATTCCGATCCCGCGTCTTACATAATCACCAACAAGTACAGAAAGAGCTTGCGCTGTTCCTCCTGCGCTTCGGATGGGCCCGGAATAAAATATTCTGATATACTGAGAACCATCGTCGTTTTTCCCGAGTTGGACCTTGGCAATTCCCTCAATCGGAGCTGCAACAACTCCTTCTGTGAGGGTAGCCATGGAAACCCGAATTGCAGCTTCAACTGCATCCTTTTTAGTAGCAAAGATTCCGACTTCGCCTTCTGCAACCTGGCGCCCGATCTCGAGAGCAGCCTCTTCCCGAGACATCTTTGTCTCAAGATGCCGGATCTTTTCTGCAACTCCTTTGACTCCTATAAGGTTCTCAACCCTATCTGCAAGATCCTTCGCGAGGAGAATTTCTACAACTGGCTTTGGATCTCCCCCACGGGCCCGAGCCCTGTTTGCAATCTCGATTGCGTCCTTGAGCCTAGCTTCGAGTCCATCGAAATATTCGTGCATTTTCTCACTTGCAATAGTTTCACCCATTTTAGAAGCCTCTTTAAAAAAAATTGACTTATCTCAGCCTTCGAAGATATCCAGAGGCTAATGTGTCTAATACTTCAGCTAAAGTAAAGACTAAAATTACAGTTTAGATAATATAACTATCTGTATTTCTCCATTCCAAGGCCTGTTAAAAACAAACCCACAGCTAGCATCACAAAGTAAATTTTGTTTAATTTCTCATTTTGGCACATGAATTTTTTATATAGTCCTGCATCTTTTGCACATTTTCCATTTCTACTTTCAAAAATATCTCTCTCAACTATTATATCAAACTTTTTATTCGGCTGTCATAATTTAACTTAAACAGTAAAAATTGAAGATGAAGCTCCTCTCAATCTGTTAATGAGAGCATCACCGAGTCCTAAGTGACTGAAGGAGCCATCGACCACAATAATATCCAGACCCTTTCTATCCAGATCCCTGAGCCCTTCAAAAAATTTTCTGGCAGCAACTTCTGGTTCTTCTCGGGATCCCAGCAAAAAGAATTCTCCCATATTCAGTTCCTTCAAAGCAAAAATTTCTGCAGTTTCCTTGCTTAGTAGGAACCCGATTTTCTGGCCGTTATTCCTGCAGTTTTCGAGCAATTCAATAATTTTTTTAGAAACTGACTTATTTCCCCCTTCAACGAGAATGACCTTTGTATTAGGAATATAATGCCCGTATCTATGAGATACTTGCTTTTTCAGAGATGCTTCCTCGATCTCAACATTGTCATTTTTGTATCCATAAATTATTTTTCCGATTATTTTTTCAAGATCTTTAATCCCTATAGCTCCGGGCCTGAGCACAATCGGTGCCTTTGCAGTCATATCAATCACAGTTGATTCAAGGCCTATGGCAGCTACTCCTCCATCAATAATTGCATTTATTCTACCGGCAAGATCGTCTATTACGTGGGATGCGAGACTGGAACTGGGTTTTCCTGAAAGGTTTGCGCTCGGAGCGGCAAGAGGATTACCTGCTCTTTTGATGAGTTCTAGAGGAATCATGTGGTTAGGCATGCGTATTCCTATTGATGGGAGATTTCCGGAGGTAATTCCTGGGACAATATCTTTTTTTTCCAAAATAATTGTAAGTGGGCCTGGCCAGAAAACATCCATGAGTCTGAAGGCTTCTTCCGGGATATTCCTTGCAATTATTTGGAGATCTTCCCTTGAATGAACAAGTAGGCTAAGAGGATTTCCTGGGGGGCGTTCTTTTGCCTCGAAAATATTTCGGACTGCGTATGGGTTCAGGCCGTCAGCCCCGAGCCCATATACAGTTTCCGTAGGAAAGGCTACAGTTCCTCCGCCCCTGAGAATCGCTGCTGCCTCCTCAAGAACGATATCTATATTTTCTTCGGAAACCCGGAAAATTCGGGTCTTTATTTTATCACAGTTTTCTGTCTGCACTAGTAATAAGCCCCTTCTGGTTCAATTAGGCTAACTTCCATTCTTTTTTTCCGAATTTCGTTTCTCGATCTATGAGCATTATTTTTTCAATCATTTTCCAAGGGCTACTTCGAGTTCTTTATGGTTTTTTGCGTAGTCTTGCAGACTGACTCCATCAATGCTTGCTTCAAGTGCCTGCCGCAGGCAGTGGCCCCGGCAACCGTACCCATAGGTGTGCATGAATTCCACCACCGAACTGCATTATAACTTCTTTTCCGAAAATGGAGTACAGGTCAGGAATCATTGTAGGGGCCAATCCTCCAGATGCAACTGGGAACATGGGCTTTAATCCCCCCAGTCTTGGAATAGGACATGTTTACTTTCATCTGCAGGTATTTTCTCAAGTGCACACGCATCCCGAAGAATCAGAACTTCATTTTTTTCTCCGTGCATCTTTCCTACAATCGTACCTATGTGAATCTGATCAAGCCCAATCAATCTGCAGAGTTTGGCAATGACAACCATGCTTATCCCATGACGTGGATTACGAGTATATGCAGAATACATGCATCTGTGCGCATGTAGAACCAGACCTGCATCCTCAGACTCTTCCCTCATAGTCTGAAGGGCAGTCCAGCCTACGGGTACAGTATCGATCATTGCGTAGCTTGCGCCAAGATCTTTAAGAATATTCATGCGACTAATCATTTCCTTACAAGTCGGAGCGGTAATGTTGCAGAGGTACATCTTGCATTCTCCAGTCTCTTATTCTGCTTTTTCTGCGAACTGGAGTGTGAGTCTGGCTCTATTTCTAAAGCTGTTAAATTTCTGGTTAGTAAGGTTTTCATCATCTTTAACGAGGTCACAACCTCCTGCAAAAGAATTATAAGCGACTTCTGCATGTTTTTCAGAATTCAAACCTACTTTAGGCTTGACGATGGACCCTATTAAAGGCCTTTCTTGAACGTTCACAAATTTCCTGATTCCTAACAACCCGAATTTAGGATCTCTGAACTCTTTAAGCATCGATATTGGGAAAGAGATATCCTGCAATCTGAGATTGTCAACGATTTTCATGCTAAGGATATTTCCTGCAACAACACTTAGAACCTGGGGGACTGAACCGAGTTCAAAAAGTTCTTCAGAATAGGCCACCCTTTATAGTCTGTGCGTTCTCATCTACATAGAAGATGTGAGGCTTCAGTCTCGCCGCAAGCTCTGGACTCAGTGTCACAATTTCAATCCAGGAATCTATAGAGCTTTCCCCTGTAATATTTGTGGCAGCTCCCTCAAAATCCACTCCTGATGATGGTTCGATGTGAAATTCGCATATCAAATCCGTATCCTTTGGATTGTAGTCTGTGTCAATATAGTCCCTGAGCATTGTATTTACTCCTTACCAAATATGTTAATTTTTCAGAATAAAATTCCTTTATGATAGATAATAGTCCTGTTCAAGGAAGTAAATGAACATGAATAAAAACTTGTTTACTAAATTCATTGAAATCTAGACTATAAAGAAAAAAAAATCCGAAAATATAAAAGAGAAATGTAATGGGTCAAAAGACAGTTGACAAATATGAGTATGTTATTTATCCCCTATTAGTTAATTTTCTCAAAATAATTTAAATAATTTCGATAAATACCCTTGATTTTGTCATATGCCTATAAATGTGATATTAATAATTCGTAAAAATTAAAGGTTTATCAGGATCCTTTATATTGTATCGATACTAAGACACCAGCATTATGTGATAGGTAATCCAATCATAAGCATGGATAAAGCTGTTTAATTTCTAATGTGTATCATCTCAGTCAGAGACCGGAGCACCACATATAACGTTAGTGCCAAAAGAAGTTACATTACAAAAAATAGACAACTTAGAGATTTAAGCGGAAATTAGATGAAGCGAAGGTTCAAATTATCATTTATATAAGGAATTGGTATATGCGACCTTCCCCATTCTCAAAGTAATAATTCGTGATTAAAGGAGTTTTCACATGTTTCCAGATGTCAGATTGAGACGGTTGAGAAAAGGAAAGATCAGGAACCTTGTATGTGAGACTACATTATCCGTTAACGACTTAGTTCAGCCCATTTTTGTGGACGAGGCTATCAAGTCTCCTGTTGAAATTTCTTCCATGCCAGGAATATACAAATTTCCTCTTTCAGAGGTCACAAAAGAAGCAAAACAAATCTCAGAACTCGGGATTCCTGCAGTGTTACTTTTCGGAGTGCCTATTTTTAAGGATGAGTATGGATGTTCGTCTTTCGGTGAAACTGATGTGGTACAGGAAGCTATCCGCAGGATTAAAGCTGAGCTAGAAGACAAACTCGTGGTGATCACAGATGTTTGTATGTGTGAGTACACAAACCATGGACACTGCGGTATCATCGATTTTGAAACTAAAGATCTTATGAACGACCAGACTCTTGAGGTCCTCAGAAAAATAGCAGTCAGCCATGCGAGAGCAGGAGCTGATATAGTAGCTCCCTCAGGAATGATTGATGGCATGGTCGGAGCCATCAGAGGAGCACTTGATTTAAATGGATTTAATAATGTTCCAATCATGCCTTATGCCGCAAAGTACTGTTCCTCTTTCTATGGGCCTTTTAGAGACGCTGCCCAATCATGCTGCTCTTTTGGGGATCGCTCTACCAACCAGATGGATCCAGCAAACAGTGATGAGGCTATCAGGGAAGTAGCTCTTGATGTTGCAGAAGGAGCAGATATCATAATGGTAAAGCCAGCTCTTACTTATCTGGATATTGTTTATAGGATAAAGACCGAATTTGGAATACCAACAGCTGCATACAACGTGAGCGGAGAGTATTCCATGCTTAAAGCAGCTGCAGCTAACGGTTGGATTGATGAAAAAAAAGCTATTTACGAGTTTCTCATCTCTATTAAAAGGGCAGGAGCTGATGTTATAATCACCTATTTTGCAAAAGATGCTGCCGGTATTCTAAAGTAAGAGTACCTTAATCAAGCGCTCCTACTGATAGAAAACTTCCAATTCTTTTTTACTTTTGCTGCTTTTTTCATCTATTATGTCTATTTCTCGTTTTGTTTATAAGTTATTCAATAACTGATATAGTCAAGTCAGTATTATAATTAGAATCATATTTTTGTATTTGTTTGTCAAATATTCTCATCATATTTTTAGCAGATAATTTTGATTTATCTAACTCTGTATAGTTATCCCTGATCAGCTCTATGAATCTCATGATTGATTCAATAAATTCTTTAAAAATGGATATATTCCTAATTTTCAAGATAATGTAAGTAAATTTGAATCAGTCGGATAGGAAGTATTGAATATCATAACAGTTCATTTCTTTGACCATTCTCTCAGCAGAATATTATTATACACTATATATTCGTATATCATAATTACTCCCGTCTTTTATACTTCCTAAAAATTTACGTAACTATTCAGTATACTTGTGAGTAACTACACAATTTTACCTAAAAAAGGAAAAATTAGATGTGAAATGAATTTATTTTTATTGTTGATAAAACAGAAGAAATTCTGGTTCTTTTTGCTCCAAATCCTAAAGTTATTGCTTATTGTTAAAAGTCTTGAATATCAAATTAAAAACTCACTGGAAGATCGATCTTGTTAGAATTTCGCTTAAATCTAAGCAATAGTAGCAATAGCAAATCTCCTCCGAATAAGCACTCTGTAAAAAAGGAACCCCATCATAAGAGTAATCCTAAGAGTAGATACAAAAAAGACAGTAAGAGACCCAGCAGTCAAGAAAATTATCAAGGAACAATTTTAGATATGGTTAATGATTATTATTGGCCAATATAACATTTTTTGGAATAATGTGAAAAATGCGGGCACTTTATTAAAGATTTTTATTTTGGAGCTTATGATAATATATAAAGTTTTGATATTCAACCAATAAATCTCATTTTTACAGAATATCAAAGTCAGATAAATACTTTTTTGTATTGTAGAATATTAAATGAAGCTATTTTTCCTGAATTATTGAAATATACAGTCCAGAATAGTTATAATGTTTTAGAAAATTTTTATATTACTCCCAACTCCGACAAATTGCCTGTATAGATATTATATATCACCAGTCAAAAATAGGAGTTTATCTCGATCATTTTTGATTTAATATGCAGTTAAACGATTATAAAAGCAGGGATCAAAGTAGTATGGTGTTGGAACAATGAGAAAAAGAAATTGACAGGAAACTCTGGATATCAAAAAAACTAAAAGGTTACCTCTTCGGCAGTGCTTGCGGGGATGCCCTCAGGCTTCCTGTTGAACATCTTAACCTTGAGGAAATTAAAAAAATACAGGGGAAAGGAGACTCTTGCGCCTCTTTCTGATTCTCCCTGGATAGATGATACTCAATTAATGCTTATATTTTCAAGGAGTTATTGATGGGAGCAGAACTTGAACTTCCTGAGCTTATGGGCTATATTGCAGAAGAACTTATTCTCTGGCTAAAAGAACCTGAGATGGGAGCAGGAGTAACTTCCGGAGATGCAGCTCTGGAGCTGAGGGGAGGTATTCACTGGAATAAGTCCGGGATCATAGCTCAAACATGCGGGAGCCTGATGCAGGTTGGGATTATAACCTCATTTATCGGAATAGCCCTGCAAAACTGATTAAAACAGTTTCATTTTCAGGCAGAATGACTCATTCACACCCGATTTCAGATGCTGCATCTATTGCAGGTGCTTATATAGTGAAGCCATCTCTTGATGGAGTTGAACCGAGGGGAATGTTTAAACCAATTCTTAACGTCACTAAAAAAATTTCTCAGGAATTCACTAAAGCCCTGAAAAATTCTTACAAAATCGCTCATTCTGTCATTGGGGCTGAAGATGCGCTGAAGAAACTCGGGCAGGACTGTATGCGGATGAAACTTTTGCTCTTGCATATTTCTGTATTTTGCATTGTCCTAAAGACTACATAAAAGCGATCCAAACCGCAGGAAACATTACATGAAACTCAGTAAGCAGTATTGTAGGAGATATCCTTAGAGCGATGTTGGGAATTGAGGCAGTGCCTGTTTACTGGACTGAGGCCCGTAAAGATAAGGTAAAACTAGAAGAAATGATTTTGCCTCTGCTCAAGAAATATTTTTAGATTTCAGAGAATAAATAAGGGTCTTGAAATTGATTTCTCCAAAAAATATATCTACTATTTGTTAGTCGACAATCAAAATTGTAAGTTTGAAATAGGAAAACAGAGGAAGGCTCATTTTCTGTAGAGTTTTATGTATATAAATACAATAAGGAATTACTATAAATTCAGATGTATTCTCTTCTTGAATAGTTTAAATCTTTTAACAACAATTTATACTTTGAAAGCTCTTATTGATTTTGCTCTTAAATAATAATATAAGCATCTTAAGTAAGTTTCAGAAAACTTGCTGAAATTGATTACTTAATTGCTTAGAAATATTTTCTTATCATTTTTGAGTCGCTTTTTATCTCAATGTCATTTTTTCCGACTTTGAACTTGAGAAACAATTATTGATCTAATTTATTTCAGGGGATTTCTTGGTTTTCCTGACCACATACCATATAATACTGCAACTTGGTCATTCTTTATCCAGTCAAATTCGGTATATGCAAAAACGGATAAACCTTTATAAAATAAAGCGAAAATAAGGAGATACGGAGAAGAAATACGGAAAAAAGGTTTCCGTTGCAAAAAATTCAAAAAAGATGTAGACCTATAAGTAATGAATAAAAATCAAAATATTCAAGGAAAATGTACTAACATTATAAAACTATACCAAACAATTGATTAATGTATTTGACTTCATTAAAAATAGAATAATTTAGATCATTTACTTGTCCTTTTTTAATCATATTCATAGCTTCAATTCCTTTTAAAGTTTTATTAGCAGATAGA
>OCZT010001810.1_pt1 | contig 22227 bp, 18 predicted proteins | sample 1539031 | NCBI WGS metagenome assembly OCZT01 (sample SAMEA3539308, study PRJEB22396) | soil metagenome | biome: tundra; feature: field; material: soil | place: USA | collected 2010-05 | depth 0.15 m | reverse complement strand
CTGCCGGTTCCAGGAATTGCGGAATGAACGCCAGAAAGAAAGCCGCGGTCTTGGGATTCAACGCCTCGACCACGACGCCTTCTCGAAATGCCCGCTTTGCTCCGATGGGACCGCTCTGTTCCGGCGGCGCATGGCCTGCCTCGCGGAAGCTCTTGATGCCAAGCCAGACCAGATAGAGCGCACCGGCCAGCTTGAGCACGCTAAAGAGCTGCGCGCTGGCAAGAATGATCGCCGAGACGCCGAGGCCGCCCGCGATAACGTGCACAAGTCCACCCACCGCCGTGCCGAAGGTGGATGCGATACCGGCTTGCCTGCCTCCCGACAGCGTCCTCGCTGCCACGTAGAAAATGCCGGGGCCGGGGATTGCGGCAATGACAAGCGCGGCCAGCAGGAACAGCGAAAAGTGCGCGCCGCTCATCTCTAGTGCGATCGTGCCAGGCAGAAGGCCACCACCTGCTCGAGCGCGGTCTTCATCGCCGATGCCGGAAACAGCGCCAGCGCGTCGACCGCCATCGCGCCGTAATGCTGGGCGCGGTTGATGGTGTCCTCTAGCGCGCGGTGCTTGGTCATCAGGCCGATGGCGTGATCGAGATCGCCATCGCCGATCTCGCCGCGCTCCAGCGCGTTGACCCAGAACGCGCGCTCGCCGTCGTTGCCGCGGCGGAATGCCAGCACCACCGGCAGCGTGATCTTGCCCTCGCGGAAATCGTCGCCGATGTTCTTGCCGAGTTTGGCAGCCTTGCCGCCGTAGTCCAGAACATCGTCCACCAGCTGAAACGCGATGCCCAGATTCATGCCGACCGAGCGGCACGCGGTCTGCTCGGCCTTCGGACGATTGGCAATGACGGGGCCGACCTCACAGGCCGCCGCGAACAGTTCGGCGGTCTTGCCGCGGATGACGGCGAGATATTCGTCTTCGGTGGTGGCGGTGTTCTTCGCCGCCGCAAGCTGCATCACTTCGCCTTCGGCGATCGTTGCCGCGGCGGAGGAGAGAATGTCGAGCGCGCGCAGCGAGCCGACCTCGACCATCATGCGAAACGCCTGGCCGAGCAGGAAGTCGCCGACCAGAACGCTGGCCTCATTGCCCCACAGCATGCGCGCCGACAGCTTGCCGCGCCGCAATTCGCTTTCGTCGACCACGTCGTCATGCAGCAATGTGGCGGTATGCATGAACTCGACCGCGGCCGCGAGCTTGATATGGCCGTCGCCGGAATAGCCGGTGAGACTGGCCATCGCCAGCGTCAGCATCGGACGCAGCCGCTTGCCGCCCGACGAAATCAGGTGGTTGGCGACCTCGGGGATCATGGTGACTTCCGAGCCGGTCCGCGACAGGATCGTGGCGTTGACGCGCTCCATATCGGCGGCGACAAGTGCGACCAGCTGATCTATCGATGCTGTCGAAGGGCTCTCGAAGGGTACAATAACCGCCACGCTGGTCTCCACATTTGCCCAATTCGGACTATCCTCGGATATAACCATAGAAAGTGCCGGGTAACGCGGCAAGGGCACGAAGCTGATAACACGCGTCGCGCGGCCGCCGCGTCGGGCCGACAAAGGAGTGCGGGAAGTGCGGGAATTGGTTCGAACCAACGATATCGTGCTGGTTTCGGCTGTCGGCGCGCTGCTCGATGGCGCGAATATCCATCATCTGGTGCTGGATCAGAACATGAGCAGCATCGAAGGTTCCCTCGGGGTGCTTCCGCGCCGCATTCTGGTCCATGACGACGATAACCGCGAGGCGCGTCAGATTCTCAGCGATGCCGGCCTGTCTCACGAACTGCGGGCCGATGACTGATCTATCAGGCGAATTCACCGAGGATGCATTTCTCGGCGGGCAATTGCGTCTGCGGCAACCGAAGTCGGGTCACCGCGCCGGCCACGACGCCATGCTGCTGGCTGCGGCGACGCCGGCACGTTCCGGCGATCGGGTGGTTGATTTCGGCGCCGGCGTTGGCGCTGCCGGCCTCGCGGTCGCCAAACGCGTGGCCGGAATCGAACTCGTCCTGGTCGAGATCGACAAGGTGCTCGCGGGTCTGGCGCGCGGCAACGCAACCTCGAATGCAATCGCGGCCGATGTCATCGTGCTCGACGTTACATCTGCCGCCGACGCCTTTGCCAAGGCCGGGCTGTCTGCCGACAGCGTCGATGTCGTGCTGATGAATCCGCCGTTCAATGATCCCGCACGGCACCGCGCCTCGCCGGACAAGGCCCGCGAGATCGCCCATGTGGCGACGGCCGCGACGCTTGAGAGCTGGATTCACGCTGGCAGACGAATTCTGAAATCCGGCGGCGTCCTCACTCTGATCTGGCGCGCGGACGGCCTCGTCGAGGTGCTGGCGGCGCTCGATCGCGGCTTTGGCAGCCTGGCAATTCTGCCTGTCCATGGTGACGCGGCGACACCTGCGATCCGTGTGCTGATTCGCGCCATCAAGGGCGGCAAGGCGCCGACTCAAATGCATGCCGCGCTGATGCTCAATGATGAGTCAGCAGTGCCCAATAAACAGGTGCGGGAACTTCTGGCCGGGAAGGGAGTATTGCCGCTGGCGATACCCTGACGGCAGCTCAATTGTCGCTTAAGCTTTGAGCAGACCGGCTATTGTGGAAGCGTTTTCGACCGCTGTTCTGGCGCCGAAGTGAAGTGAATCGCGGTCAAAAGTGTACCGATCAGCGTCATCAGCAGATAGATTTTCATGTCTTTCTCCGCTGCACCATTGCAGCTTTGCTCCGCTGCACCGTTGCAGCCTGACAACGACCGCAATGCAAAAGGCGTTCCAGTCGATGGGATGACAGCCGCGTGATAAAAAATGGTTAATTTCGAGGTAACGGCATGACGGAACAAACTGACGATCGCGGGGGATGGCCGGGCCTGATCGACAGGCTGATGGAATACATTCCGGCGCGTCTGCGGCGTGGAGCCGCCGTGGTGCCTGTGGTGCGGCTGTCAGGCTTGATAGGTGCGGTGACGCCGCTGCGGCCGGGAATGTCGCTGACCGGCGTTGCCAAGACGCTGGAGCGCGCCTTCGCGACCAAGCATGCCAGGGCCGTGGCGCTGGTGATCAATTCGCCCGGCGGTTCGCCGGTGCAGTCGCGCCAGATCTACTTGCGGATTCGGCAACTTGCCGCGGAAAAGAAACTGCCGGTGCTGGTGTTCGTCGAGGATGTCGCAGCATCCGGCGGCTACATGATCGCCTGCGCCGGCGACGAGATTTTCTGCGATCCGTCGTCGATCCTGGGCTCGATCGGCGTGGTCGGCGGCTCCTTCGGATTCCAGGAGCTGATCCAGAAGATCGGCGTCGAGCGGCGGCTGTATACGGCGGGCGCGCACAAGGCGATGCTCGATCCATTCCTGCCGGAAAATCCCGATGACGTCGCGCGCGTCAAGGCGCTTCAGCGCGAGATCCATGCCATCTTCATTGCGCTGGTGAAACAGAGCCGGGGCAGCCGGCTGAAGGGCGCCGACGATCTGCTGTTCACCGGCGAATATTGGGCGGGAGAAACATCGGTTTCGCTCGGCCTTGCGGACGCGATCGGCGATCTGCGCTCGACGCTGCGCGCGCGCTACGGTGACAAGGTACTGACGCCGGTGATCGCGCCTGCGACGGGGATATTGTCCAGCCTTCTGGGCCGTAAATCGGCCGGGGCGGGAATGCTTGCCTCGCTGGACGGGATCGCGGGTCTGCCGGACGAGGTGATTTCGGCGCTGGAGACCCGGGCAATTTGGGCCAAATTCGGGTTTTGAGGGCGGATTCGCCCGCGCCATTTGGTCCTAGATAATGCGATTGCAGGCTGGGCCGGCTTGCGCGACAATATAAACAGGGGCGTGAGAGATGAACGATAAGGATCGACTGATGCCGCCGCTGATCGCATTCGCGGGCGCCCTGGGTGGGCTGGCCGTGGTCCGCTGGGCCTACCGGACAGCCGTGAGGGTCAACAGGGAATTGGAAGAGGCCCGCCTCGCACGGGTCGCTGAGGCTGCCAGGTCGAACGAGATTCCGACGCTGCGACGGGACCCCAACACCGGCGCTTACCGCCCGGGCTGACCGCGGGTTCGATCCTCGCAGGCCTTGCCGGCGCTCGGCTTCCTGCCATCGCCTTGATTCCCCGGTCCGCCGCCGATACGGTCCCGCGCGCTTGCCAGCCCCCCAGCGAAGACCTGACCTGACGATGGACTCCATACCGCCGCACATGCGCCCGGAACGCTCGTTCCAGGGACTGATCCTGACGCTGCAGCGTTATTGGGCCGATTACGGCTGCGTGATCCTGCAGCCCTATGACATGGAAGTGGGCGCGGGCACTTTCCATCCGGCGACCACGTTGCGCGCGCTGGGACCCAAACCGTGGAAAGCGGCCTATGTGCAGCCGTCGCGGCGGCCGAAGGACGGTCGTTATGGTGAAAATCCCAATAGATTCCAACATTACTACCAGTTTCAGGTCATCCTGAAGCCGTCGCCGCCCGACCTGCAGGATCTCTATCTGAAGTCGCTCGCGGCGATCGGGGTCGATTCGGCGCTGCACGACATCCGCTTCGTCGAGGACGACTGGGAGAGTCCGACGCTCGGCGCCTGGGGACTGGGCTGGGAATGCTGGTGCGACGGCATGGAAGTCTCGCAGTTCACCTACTTCCAGCAGGTCGCGGGCGTCGAATGCGCGCCGGTCGCGGGCGAACTCACCTACGGGCTCGAGCGGCTGGCGATGTACGTGCAGGGCGTGGATCGCTTTCACGATATCAACTTCAACGGCCGCGACGGCACCGAGCGCGTCACTTATGGCGACGTATTCTTGCAGGCCGAGCAGGAATATTCGCGGCACAATTTCGAATACTCCGATGCCGACATGCTGTTCAAGCAATTCTCCATGGCCGAGGAAGCCTGCAAGAAATATCTCGACGCCGGGTGGAAGGACGGCAAGCGCGAGGCACATCTGATGGCGCTGCCGGCCTACGACCAGTGCATCAAGGCCAGTCATGTCTTCAATCTGCTCGATGCGCGCGGCGTGATCTCGGTGACCGAGCGGCAGAGCTACATCATGCGCGTGCGCGAGCTCGCCAAGGCCTGCGGCGAAGCCTGGGTGCATACCGAAGCGGGCGGGGCGGGTTGATGCCCGATCTTCTCTTCGAACTTTTCTCCGAGGAAATTCCCGCGCGGATGCAGGCGAAGGCGGCCGACGATCTGCGCCGCATGGTCACCGACAAGCTGGTCGCCGAGGGGCTGGTCTATGAAGGCGCCAAGGCGTTCGCGACGCCGCGGCGGCTGACGCTGACGGTGCACGGCATTCCCGCGCGTCAGTCGGATTTGAAAGAAGAGCGCAAGGGACCGCGCGTCGGCGGGCCGGACGCGGCGATCCAGGGGTTTTTGAAAGCCACCGGCCTTGCCTCGCTCGACGAGGCCAAAATCCAGCGCGACCCGAAGAAGGGCGATTTCTACATCGCGCTGATCGAGAAGCCCGGCCGCGCCACACCGGACGTGCTCGCCGACATGCTGCCCGTCATCATCCGTACCTTCCCGTGGCCGAAGTCGATGCGCTGGGGCGAGCGCTCGGCGCGGCCGGGCGCACTGCAATGGGTGCGGCCGCTGCATTCGATCATCGCGACTTTCGGGATCGATACGGAAGAACCTGAAGTGATAAAGCTCGCCGTCGACGGCATCGAGGCCGGCCAGACCACTTATGGCCACAGGTTCATGGCGCCGGCGCCGATTTCCGTGCGCCGCTTCGAGGATTATCAGGCAAAACTGCAGGCGGCGAAGGTCGTGCTCGATCCGCAAGCCCGCAAGGACATCATTCTTGCCGACGCCAGGCACCTTGCGTTTGCGCAAGGGTTCGAGCTGGTCGAGGATCAGGTGCTGCTCGATGAGGTCGCGGGCCTGGTCGAGTGGCCGGTGGTGCTGATGGGATCGTTCGACCGGGAATTCCTGTCGATCCCGGGCGAAGTGATCCGCGCCACGATCCGGAATAACCAGAAATGTTTTGTGGTCAGCGATCCCAGGACCGGCAAGCTGACCAACAAATTCATCCTCACCGCCAACATCGAGGCGTCGGACGGCGGCAAGGCCATTATCGGCGGCAACGAGCGCGTGATCCGCGCGCGATTGGCTGACGCGAAGTTTTTCTACGAGACCGATCTGAAGACCAGGCTGGAAGACCGGCTGCCGAAATTCGACGGAATCGTGTTTCACGAAAAGCTGGGCACCCAGGGCGAGCGGATCGCGCGCATTGAAGCTCTTGCCGCTGAAATCGCGCCGCTGGTCGGCGCCGATGTCGAGAAGGCAAAGCGTGCCGCGCACCTGGCGAAGGCCGATCTGTTGACCGAAGTGGTCGGCGAATTCCCGGAGCTGCAGGGCTTGATGGGGAAATACTACGCCCTGGCGCAGGGCGAGGATGCTTCCGTAGCCGCGGCGAGCGAAGAGCACTACAAGCCGCAAGGGCCGAACGATCGCGTGCCGACCGATCCGGCGAGTGTTGCGGTGGCGCTGGCCGACAAGCTCGACACGCTGGTCGGCTTCTGGGCGATCGACGAAAAGCCGACGGGAAGTAAGGATCCGTACGCGCTGCGGCGGGCGGCGCTGGGGGTGATCAGGTTAGTCATCGAAAACGGTCTTCGATTTCCCCTTTATGAGTGTTCAATCTTTCATTCTCTTTTCTTTGCAGAACGAACGCTTTCGACCTTTGAAGGAATGGTCGCCAAGAAAGCTCGATCGCTTGATTTTGTCGTGCCAGGTCTCGCGGAGGCTCTGGCACAGCGGGCGCACCAAATTGCCTGGTCTGACGAGGCGTTGGAAGGCGCGTCAGAGCATTTTGTTGCTCTTATCAATGATCTTCTTTCTTTTTTCGCCGATCGTCTAAAGGGCCAGCTCCGCGAGCAGGGTGCGCGGCACGATCTGGTCGACGCCGTGTTTGCGTTGGGAGGCCAGGACGATCTGTTGATGGTGGTCCGCCGCGTCGAAGCGCTCGGCAAATTTCTCGACACCGACGACGGCAAGAATCTGCTCGCGGGCACCAAGCGCGCCGCGAATATTTTGCGCATCGAGGAGAAGAAGGACGGCAAGACCTATGACGGCGCGCCGGATGCCGCGCTCTACAGCCTCGATGAGGAAGAAACGCTCGCTAAGGCAATCGACGAGGTGAAGGTGGACGCCAGCGCCGCCGTCGCCAGGGAAGACTTTGCAGCCGCCATGAGCGCGATGGCAGAGCTGCGTCCGGCGGTGGACGCGTTGTTCGACAAGGTGAAGGTCAATGACGACGACGCCAAGGTACGCGAAAATCGCCTGAAGCTGCTCAATGAAATCCGCGCCGCCACCCGCGCGGTTGCGGATTTTTCCAAGATCCAGGATTAGGTCGGAGCAAAGCGGCTGCTCCGACAAGCCCGGCCATGACGAGTACGAGTCAAGAAGAAAAGCCCCGCCCGGGCGGGGGAGACCGAGCGAGGCTTTCATGTCCGGGCGCCGCTGCGGCTCTCCGGACAATTCGTTCAGGCGGACCGAACTTACTCGATCACCTGAACGATACGTCGCGTGCGCGGCTCGACCAGCACGGTCTGGCCGTTCACCACGGTGTAACGATAGGGCGTGACGCCGTAGGTTTGCGGCACGTCGTAAGTGGTCACGCCATCATCGGGCAGCACGCCGCCGACGATGACGCGCTCGGGAACGGTATAGGTCGGGATACGTTCGCGAACGATATATTCACGGAACGCCGGGCGTTGCCCGACGGCAATTCCGCCGTCCGCATCTACCTCCACCGGGGTGCTGACAACGATGCCTGTCGTGGGCGCGACGCCAACGGTCACATTGTTCTGCGCCTGCGCCGCGATCGGTGCGCTCATGGCGCCCGCGATCGCTGCAATGGCAAGTATCCTGTTTCGCATGGTCAACTCCTTCGCGAGGATGCACGCCGGCTCGCGCCGGCACGCAATCCCATCCAATTCATCGCGCGCAGCATCGTTCCCTGAAAAATGCGGTCTCATCAGCGGCATTTTTCGGCATTTTTCGCGAACGCTGGAACCCCTTGAAGCCACAGGCGTCTCCTATCGTGGAACCGCGGCTAGTGTCCCGAATCCGAAGTTCGCACCTTCCTGCCGCATCCTCTTTTGCGAACTTCGGATTCGAAAGGACACTGGAAATCTATGATTCTAGTGTGGTTTTGGTTCAGAAGTTCTCTTGACGGACTCGCCGCACTGATGAAGAGAACTTCTGAACCACCACACTAGTGGATAAAATGCACGCCTCGATTCGATTTCCCTTCATGCCATTCCGGAGAGATTTATGACCCTCACAGTCGCCCACATTTCACCAATCATGTCTGTGATTGCAGGCCTGCTCATTCTGATCATGCCGCGGCTGCTCAATCTGGTGGTTGCGATCTTTCTGATTCTGAACGGCCTGATCGGCCTCGGGCTGCTCAAGTGGCTTCACATGTAGCGCTCAAACCGGTTCCTCGCGGCTTGCGCGGGGCCGCCCAAAGTGGTGTAAGGCGCGCAACTTCCTCCCCTCTCGCGGATTATTTGCAGTCATGGCCAAAGCCGTAGCGAAGACCAAGAAAACCGCAGCGAAATCAAAGCCATCCATGCCGGCCCGGGCCAAGGCCGCGCGGCCGGCCCGCGCCCGCAAGGCTTTGAAGAAAAGCCCGGCCAAACCGGCGCCGAAGCCGGCCAGCAAGGTTGTCGCCAGCAAGCCTGCGACCGAGGCGGCGAAGTCCGGCAAATGGGTATTCACTTTCGGCGACGGCAAGGCCGAAGGCAAAGCAGGGTTGCGCGATTTGCTTGGCGGCAAGGGCGCCAATCTCGCCGAGATGGCCAATCTCGGGCTGCCGGTGCCTCCCGGATTCACCATTCCGACGTCGGTCTGCACTTACTTTTACGCGCACGGCAAATCCTATCCTGGGGCATTGAAGGCGCAGGTCGAAAAGGCGCTCGACCATGTCGGCAAGCTGACCGGCAAGGCTTTCGGCGACCCCAAAAATCCGCTGCTGGTTTCGGTGCGTTCCGGCGGCCGCGCCTCGATGCCGGGCATGATGGATACCGTGCTCAATCTCGGTCTCAACGACAGGACGGTCGAGGCGCTGGCGGAAATGTCCGGCGATCGCCGCTTCGCCTTTGACAGCTACCGCCGCTTCATCACGATGTATTCGGACGTGGTGCTCGGCTTCGAGCATTCGCACTTCGAGGACATTCTCGATACCTTCAAGGACAGCCAGGGCTATACGCTCGACACCGACCTCACCGGCGACGACTGGGTCGATCTGGTCGGCCGCTACAAGGACGCGGTGGCGCGCGAAACCGGCAAGGATTTCCCGCAGGATCCGCATGCGCAATTGTGGGGCGCGATCGGTGCGGTGTTTTCATCGTGGATGAACGCACGCGCGGTGACCTACCGGCGGCTGCATGACATTCCGGAGTCCTGGGGCACCGCGGTCAACGTGCAGGCGATGGTGTTCGGCAATATGGGCGAGACCTCGGCGACCGGGGTTGCGTTCACGCGCAATCCCTCGACCGGCGAAAGCAAGCTGTACGGCGAATTCCTGTTCAACGCGCAGGGCGAAGACGTGGTGGCGGGCATTCGCACGCCGCAGGACATCACCGAATACGCGCGCAAGGAATCCGGCTCCGACAAGGCATCGATGGAAACCGCGATGCCCGAGGCGTTCAAGGAGCTGACGCGAATCTACACGATGCTCGAAAAGCATTACCGCGACATGCAGGACATGGAGTTCACGGTCGAGCAGGGCAAGCTGTGGATGCTGCAGACCCGCGGCGGCAAGCGCACCGCGAAAGCAGCGCTGCGCATCGCCGTCGAACTCGCCAATGAAGGCCTGATCTCCAGGAAGGACGCGGTGTCGCGGATCGATCCCGCGTCGCTCGATCAATTGCTGCATCCGACCATCGATCCCTCCGCGAAGCGCGACGTCATCGCCACCGGCCTGCCGGCGTCGCCGGGCGCCGCCGCCGGCGAAATCGTGTTCTCGTCCGACGAGGCCGCGAAACTGCAGGCCGATGGCCGCAAGGTCATTCTGGTGCGGATCGAGACCAGCCCCGAAGACATTCACGGCATGCACGCGGCGGAAGGCATTCTGACCACGCGCGGCGGCATGACCTCGCACGCCGCGGTGGTCGCGCGCGGCATGGGCAAGCCCTGCGTCTCCGGCTGCGGCACCATCCGCGTCGACTACGGCCGCGGCACCATGAGCATCGGCTCGCGCACCTTCAAGACCGGCGACGTCATCACCATCGACGGATCGCTGGGCCAGGTGCTGGCCGGGCGGATGCCGATGATCGAGCCGGAAATGTCGGGCGAGTTCGGCACCCTGATGGGCTGGGCCGATCAGGTCCGCAAGCTCGGGGTTCGCGTCAACGCCGATACGCCGGAGGATGCGCGCACCGCCATCAAATTCGGCGGCGAGGGCATCGGGCTTTGCCGCACCGAGCACATGTTCTTCGAGGAAACCCGGATCCGCACCGTGCGCGAGATGATTCTCGCCGAGGACGAACAGGCCCGCCGCGCCGCGCTGTCGAAACTGCTGCCGATGCAGCGCGCCGACTTTGTCGAGCTGTTCGAGATCATGAAGGGTCTGCCGGTGACGATCCGGCTGCTCGATCCGCCGCTGCATGAATTCCTGCCGCACACCCAGGCCGAGATCGAGGAAGTCGCGCGCGCGATGAATACCGATCCGCGGCGGCTGGCCGATCGCGCCCGCGATCTCGCGGAATTCAATCCGATGCTCGGCTTCCGCGGCTGCCGCCTCGCCATCGCCTATCCCGAGATCGCCGAGATGCAGTCGCGCGCAATCTTTGAAGCCGCGGTCGAAGCCGGAAAACGGACCGGCAAGGCCGTAGGCCTCGAGGTCATGGTGCCGCTGATCGCGACCAAGATGGAGTTTGACCAGGTCAAGGCGCGGATCGACGCCACCGCGCAGTCGGTGATGAAGGAGACCGGGATCAAGCTGAGCTATCAGGTCGGCACCATGATCGAACTGCCGCGCGCCTGCCTGATGGCCGGCGACATCGCCAAGACGGCGGAGTTCTTCTCGTTCGGCACCAACGATCTGACGCAGACGACTTACGGCATCAGCCGCGACGATGCCGCCGGATTCCTCGGCACCTATATCGCCAAGGGAATCCTGGAGATCGATCCGTTCATCTCGGTCGATCGCGACGGCGTCGGCGAGCTGGTGAAGATCGGCGTTGCGCGCGGACGCAAGACCCGCCCGGGTCTCAAAGTCGGCATTTGCGGCGAGCATGGCGGCGATCCCGCCTCCGTCGCGTTCTGCCACGAGATCGGACTGGATTACGTCTCCTGCTCACCCTACCGCGTGCCGATCGCGCGGCTGGCCGCGGCGCAGGCCGCACTCGGCAAGGCCGTCGCCAGCCAGGCGTGAGCCCCAACAACCGTTTTTGAGGCTGACATGGCCGGGATTTTTCCCGGCCATTTTTCTTCGTCGCGGAGTGCGTAGAGTTACGGAGGCCCTGAGGCTCGTCCGCGCCGCGCGACCGCTGCAACCCCGTAGCGACGCAGGGAAAATTGCGCGCCGCGACCATTCTTCTTCATCATTTTCGTTGACGCGATATTTACCACTTTGCTCGAGCGCCTGTTTACCAACGTTTTCGATGTGATTGCGCAAACAGCAGCGATTTCTTGCCTGTATCTCCCGCGCACCACCGATTAACTCCCTCGCAACCTAAATTCGATACCAACAAAAAAGATCGAATTGCACGGATGTACTGGGGTTCGGTCGCGTGTGTGTTGCGTTGCGTGAGCGTACCGATGTTAGTAAAGCGTAACCGGCCGAAGGGCGCGCGTTTCGCGTCCTTCGGCCTTGGTCTTTGCGTCTTCGCATTGATCCCGACAGAAGTCGGATATCAGGATATCGCATCGCTGCTGGCCCGGCAGCCTGGCGTCGCCGAACGCTGGCAAAAACGGGTGTTCTCCGCCGTCAGCACCATCCAGGTCGCCACCTACAGTTTCGGCCGTCCGATCGGGACTTCTGTTCCGCATACCGCGACCTACCGGCTGGCCAGTCTCGACAATCAGGGCATCGACATCACCGGTTCGGTGACGCGCAATCCGCTGACGCAGGCGCCGCCACGCTATCAGGCGTCCGATTTCCCCAAGGTCGATCGTACGCTGAAGGGCGATCGCCTCGTCGCTGTCCCGCCCGAGACGGCAGCGCCCGCGATCGAGGACCCATCGACATCCAATGCCTCAGTGGCAGGCGCAAAAACCGCCGCCGCGACGCCGCCTGCGCAACCCGTCCCGCTCGATCCGGAACTTGCAGAGGCGCTGAGCGCGCCGCCGCTTGCACAATACGATGTTTCGATGTCGCTCGAAGCCCAACCGCTCGACGACTTGAAAGTTGCGCCCGATGCCGCTGCCATCGCGCTTGAGCCCGCCTCATCGCACGACGGCTTCTCCGTAAAGACCGCGAGCCTGTTTTTCGGCAGCTCGTCGCTCGGCGCGTCGGCGGAGAGCATGGAACGCTGGCAGCCCGGCGAAGAACCTCTGATCGTGATGCCGGGCGCGCTCCCCGATCCGGATATGAAGGTGACGGCGTCACTGCCATCAGCCGCCGATGAGCCGTCCAAGGCGGTTGAGAGCGGTGAGAGCATCGCCGCCAAGGGCGAAGTCAACTCCGACAATCAGCGTGCCAAGACGCCGGCCGAGCGCCTCGGCCTGTTCGATGAGAAGGCGCGCGCCAAATCGGAGAAATGCCTCGCCGAAGCCGTCTATTTCGAAGCCCGCGGCGAAGCCGTGCGCGGCCAGATCGCCGTGGCGCAGGTGGTGATGAACCGCACGTTCTCCGGCTTCTACCCGAACACGGTGTGCGGCGTGGTCTACCAGAACAAGAATCACCACCTCGCCTGCCAGTTCACCTTCGCCTGCGACAACGTCGCCGACGTCGTGCGCGAGCCCGACATGTGGGACCGCGCCAGGAAAATCGCCAAGGCGATGCTCGACGGCCAGCTGTGGCTGCCGGAAATCGCCAAGTCGACGCACTACCATGCCTATTGGGTGCACCCGTCCTGGGTCAGCGAAATGAAGAAGATGTACAAATTCGGCGTACACACCTTCTACCGGCCGCGGGCATGGGGCGACGGCAGCGAGGCGCCGAGTTGGGGGACACCCGCTCAGACCGCGGAAATTTCCGCAGAGCTCGCGGAAGCCGCGCACAGCTCGGCCGAGTTGTCGGAGTCAACCGTGCGGCGCTAGAGGCTGACGCTCACGCGTTAATGTCGAGCGCGACGTCGAAATTCGGAGCGGAGTGGGTGAGCGCCCCGGACGAGGCGTAATCCACGCCGGTCGCGGCGATCTTCGCAATCGAATTTTGCGTGACGCCGCCGGAAGCCTCCAGCACGACGCGCCCGTCAGCCAGTTTCACGGCCTCGGTCAGGTCGGCAATATCCATATTGTCCAGCAGCACCACGTCGGCGAGACCGGTGTCGAGCACCTCGCGCAGCTGCGCCATTGTATCGACCTCGATCTCGATCTTGACCAGATGCCCGGCATGGGCCCGCGCGCGCTCCAGCACCGGTGTGATGCCGCCGGCGACCGCGATATGGTTGTCCTTGATCAGGATCGCATCGTCGAGCCCGAAGCGATGATTGAAGCCGCCGCCGCAGCGCACGGCATATTTCTCGAGCGCGCGCAGGCCCGGCGTGGTCTTGCGCGTGCAGCAGATACGCAACCTGGTGCCGGCGGTATGGCGCACATAATCGGCGGTGAGCGTGGCGATGCCGGACAGCCGGCCGACGAAATTCAGGGCGGTGCGCTCGCCGGCCAGCACGGCGCGGGCCGGGCCTGAAATCGTCAGCACGTGCGCGCCCGCGGCGACCGTCCCGCCATCGCGAAAATGAGCCTGGATGCCGATATCCGGCGACAGTTTCCGGAACGTCGCGACCGCCAGCGGCAGGCCGGCGATCACCCCGGCCTGCCGCGCGATCAGGATGGCGTGGGCCTTCGTTGTTTCCGGGATGGTGGCAATCGAGGTGATGTCGCCGGCGCGGCCGAGATCCTCATCCAGCGCGCGCTGCACCGCCTCTGCGACGACGAGCGGCGACAGAAACGCTTCGGGATGCAGCAGCGAAGCGGGGGTTGTCATGATGCGGGCTTCCGGTCAGGCGATCATCGGTTGCGGTGCCCGCACCGGAGCGCTCTCAGCGAGTAACGCGGCGACGTCCCGCGCCGCCGCCAGCGTCGTCATGGTGCGATGCGCCAGCGCCGGTTTCTCGGCCGGATAATCCGAGCGGTAATGCGCGCCGCGGCTTTCGCGCCGCGTCCATGCCGACGCCGCGACCAGCAGTGCCGTAGTGGCCATGTTGCGCAGCGCGATATTGCCGGTATCCCGCTCGATTGCCGCGAACGACCGCACGGCTTCCGCCAGCCGGTCGCCATCGCGGATCACGCCGACATGCGAGGTCATCATCGCCCGAAGGCTTGCTTCTGACAGCGCCGGCATTGCGCAATTTCGCTGGCCTGTCGCCGCCGCCGGCAAGCGGGCGGCGGCGGCGATGGTACTGCCGCCGATATCTTCCGCGATGCGTGCGGCATAGACCACGGCCTCGAGCAGGGAGTTCGACGCCAGCCGGTTGGCGCCGTGCGCGCCGGTGCACGACACTTCGCCGCCGGCCCACAGGCCCTTCAGCGATGTTCGGCCATGGGTATCCACCGATATGCCGCCCATGTGATAGTGCGCGGCAGGCGCCACCGGGATCGGCTGTTTCGCCGGATCGATGCCGGCGGCCATGCAGCTTGCATAGACGGTCGGGAATTTCTCGGCGAAATGCGCGCCGAGCGCGGTGGTGGCGTCGAGGAACGCGCCATGGCCGGCGGCTATCTCGGCGAACACGCCGCGCGCCACGATGTCGCGCGGCGCGAGTTCAGCCAGCGGATGCCGCGCCAGCATGAAACGCTCGCCCTTGTCGTTGATCAGCGTGGCGCCTTCGCCGCGCAGGGCTTCGGTCGCCAGCGGCGCCGGATCGCGGCCGACCATGATCGCTGTGGGGTGAAACTGCACGAATTCCGGATCGGCGATAATTGCTCCGGCGCGCGCGGCGATCGCGAGCCCCAGTCCGCTGGCCTCGACCGGATTGGTCGTCACGGCATAGAGATGCCCGATGCCGCCGGTCGCCAGCACCACCGCGCGCGAGGCGATGGTCACGGGTTTGGCGGTGGCGTCGTTTGCCTTGCGCAATTGAAGCCCCGCGACCGCGCCATCCTCGGTCAGGAGCGCTTCGGCGACGTAACCTTCGATCACCCGGATCGAGGGCGTTGAGCGTACGGCTTCGATCAGCGCGGATATGATCGCCTTGCCGGCCATGTCGCCGCGCACATGCACGATGCGTCGCGCGGAATGCGCGGCTTCCCGGGCGACCGCGAGCCTGCCTTCGAGATCGCGATCGAACGGGACGCCATAATGGAGCAGGTCGTGGATCCGGGCGCTGGCTTCGCGCGCCAGTCCCAATGCCACGGCCTCATCGACCAGGCCCGCGCCGACGGCGACCGTATCGGCGGCATGTGCCTCCGCACTGTCGCCTTCGGCAACAGCGGCGGCGATGCCGCCTTGCGCCCACGCCGTCGAGGCGCCCTGGCCCAGCGGTGCCGCCGAAATCACGGTGACCGGACGCGGCGCCAGCTTCAGCGCGCAGAACAGTCCGGCGAGGCCGCCGCCGACGATGACGACATCGTCGGTCTTGCGGGTGAGGTCATCCTGATCCTGGTTTGGCATATTCTGCTTCCGCTGTTCGTCGTCCCCGCGCACGCGGGGACCCATACGCCATGTCGTTAGTGTGTCGGTTGGTGGCAATTGCCGCGGAATCGTTGGCGGCGGTGATTATGGGTCCCGGCTTTCGCCGGGACGACGTACATCAATTCTTCAGATTGATCATCCGCTCCACCGAACGCCGCGCTTTTTCGGCGATCATTGGATCGACAGTGACTTCCTCACGCAGGTAGATCAGGCTGTCCAGAATCTTGGGCAGCGTAATCCGCTTCATGTGCGGGCACAGATTGCACGGCCGCACCATTTCGACGTCAGGCAGTTCGGCCTGCACGTTGTCGGCCATCGAGCATTCGGTGATCATCACCACGCGCCTGGGATGCTTGTTGCGCACCCAGTTGATCATGTGCGCGGTCGAGCCGGTGAAATCGGCCTCGGCCAGCACGTCGGGCGGGCACTCCGGATGTGCGATGATCTGCACCGACGGATCGGCCTCGCGATAGGCGCGCAGTTCGTCGCCGGTGAAACGCTCGTGCACTTCGCAGGCGCCTTTCCAGGCGATGATCTTCACCTCGGTCATTGAGGCCACATATTTCGCCAGATACTGGTCCGGCAGGAAGATCACCGTCGGCGCATTGAGGCTCTCCACCACCTGCACCGCGTTGGACGAGGTGCAGCAGATATCGACCTCCGCCTTCACGTCGGCCGATGTATTGACATAGGCCACGACCGGCACGCCGGGGAAACGTTCGCGCAACAGCCGCACATCCGCGCCCGTGATGCTCGATGCCAGCGAGCAGCCGGCGCGCGAGTCCGGGATCAGGACCGTCTTGTTCGGGTTCAGGATCTTCGACGTCTCCGCCATGAAGTGCACGCCGCACTGCACGATGATGTCGGACGTCACCTTGCTGGCTTCGATCGCGAGCTGCAGCGAGTCGCCGCTGATGTCGGCGACGCAATGGAAGATCTCCGGGGTCTGATAATTGTGCGCGAGGATGACCGCGTCGCGCGCCTTCTTCAGTTCGTTGATCGCCTTGATATAGGGCGCCATGAACGGCCACTCGACCGGCGAGATCACTTTCTTGACCCGCTCATACAGATGCGCGGTGGCGCGCTCGACCTCGGGCGTCCATTCCAGCGACGGCATCGGCAGCGCGCGTGCGCGCTCGGCGGCAGTGACGCGATTGCGCATTTGGGCAATGGGATGCCCGTGGACGGGGTTTCCGAAATCGTCGGGACCGTAGATTCCAGCGATAGGCATGGTAGCCTCCCTAGGAAACCCATATATACTCAATATGAGCATATTTAGGTTTTGAGAAATCCGGCCGCGAAGGGCCGGTGTCTTCTAAAGCTGCGTGGCTATGATGCGAACCAACCCGCAGCACTGCAGAGGGTCCGGCGCGTGATGGGAAACTTTACTTATCCTCATAACGAGCAAATCAAATATAGCACGCCGCCTCTGGCTTCGCTAGATCCCCAGATGGCCAAATCGTCACAGCTGTCCGCGCTGATTTGCAACGCTGCATTGCAGCGCAAAGCCGATATGGCAATTGGGATCTGCATGCGAATGCATTAACTCTCGGCAACCTACCCGGTCGGCGTCCAGGGATCCGATACCAGCCATCGAGGAATAAATGTCGGCAACTGCAGGCGACCTCCGTCCAGCCCCCGGCATCGGCAATTGGCGCACACCGCTGGTGATCGTGGTGTGCGGCAGCCTGATCGGCATGCTGACATTCGGGCCGCGTTCGACTTTCGGATTCTTCATGCAGCCCATGAGCCGCGAGTTCGGGTGGGGCCGCGACGTGTTCGCGCTGGCCTTCGCCGTGCAGAATCTGCTGTGGGGCATCGGCCAGCCGATTTCCGGCGCGATCGCGGATCGGTTCGGCACCTTGCGCGTGATCTCGGTCGGCGCGCTGATGTATGCCGCCGGCCTGATCGTGATGCGATACGCGTCCACGCCGGCCTCGCTTGAACTTGGCGGAGGGCTTCTGATTGGCTTCGGTCTCTCCGGATGTTCGTTCAACCTGGTGCTGTCGGCGTTCGGCAAGCTGATGCCGCCGGAATGGCGCGGCATCGCGCTTGGGGCAGGGACCGCCGCCGGATCGTTCGGACAATTCCTGTTCGCGCCATTCGGGGTCGCGCTGATCGACAATTTCGGCTGGCAGTCCGCCTTGACGGTGTTCGCGCTGCTGATGCTGCTGGTAATTCCGCTATCGCTGGCGCTGGCGACCCCGGCTGTGGCGGCGAGCGATGGGCCCGTGGTGCCGCAACAGTCTTTCAGGCAGGCGCTGACCGAAGCCTTCGGCCACCGGTCCTATGTGCTGCTGGTGCTCGGCTTCTTCACTTGCGGGTTTCAGCTCGCCTTCGTCACCGCGCATCTACCGGCTTATCTGGTCGACCGCGGCCTGCCGGTCCAAACCGGCGGCTGGGTGATCGCCGTGATCGGTCTGTTCAATATCGCGGGTTCGCTCAGCGTCGGATGGCTCTCGAACAGAATTCCGAAGCGCTATATCCTTTCGGTCATCTACCTCATTCGCGCGCTGTCGATTGCGGCGTTCGTTTCGTTTCCGATCACGACATTCTCCGCGCTGGCGTTCGGCATCGTTACCGGCCTGACCTGGCTGTCGACGGTGCCGCCCACCTCGGGTCTGGTGGCATTGATGTTCGGGACGCGCTGGCTGGCGACGCTTTACGGCTTTGCGTTCTTCAGTCACCAAATAGGTGGCTTTCTCGGCATTTGGCTGGGCGGCGTGGTGTTCGATAGATTCGGATCCTACGCGCCGATCTGGTGGCTGTCGGTCCTGTTCGGCGTGCTGTCGGCGCTGATCAACCTGCCGATCGTCGAAGCGCCGGTCGCGCGCCCGGTTGCGCAGCCGGCCTGATCCGTACAATCCTGGGAAGTTCACAATAAACCGCGGGGAGTCTGAGTTGGGAACGTTCAAGGCGATCAGGATCGACAAGGCGGAAAAAGGCACCACGGCCGCTCTCACGCAATTCGACGAAGCCGAATTGATGGAGGGCGACGTCACCGTGCGGGTCGAATGGTCGGCGCTGAACTACAAGGATGGCCTTGCCGTCACCGGCAAGGCGCCGGTGGTGCGGCGCTTTCCGATGATCGCGGGCATCGACCTTGCCGGCACCGTCGAGCAGTCGTCGCATCCGCAATGGAAGGCCGGCGACAAGGTGATCTGCACCGGCTGGGGCATGGGCGAGACCCATCTCGGCGCTTACGCCGAGAAGGCGCGCGTCAAGGGCGACTGGCTGGTGCGCCTGCCGGAGGGAATGTCGACGCGCGAAGCGATGGCGATCGGCACCGCCGGCTACACCGCGATGCTCGCGGTGCTCGCGCTGGAAAAGCACGGCCTGACGCCGAAGGACGGTCCTGTGGTCGTCACCGGCGCCGCCGGCGGCGTCGGCTCGGTCGCGACCGCGGTGCTGTCGAAGCTCGGCTATCACGTCATCGCATCGACCGGCCGGATGTCGGAAGCCGGCTATCTCCGGGATATCGGCGCGGCCGAGGTGATCGATCGCAATGAGTTGTCGGGACCGGCCAAGCCGCTGGCGAAGGAGCGCTGGGCGGGCGGCATCGACAGCGTCGGTTCGACCACGCTGGCCAACCTTCTTTCGATGACGAAATACCGGGGCGCCATCGCCGCGTGCGGGCTTGCCGCCGGCATGGACCTGCCGTCCTCGGTGGCGCCGTTTATTTTACGCGGGGTGTGCCTTCTCGGCATCGATTCCGTGATGTGCCCGATCGAGTTGCGCAAAGTCGCCTGGAGCCGGCTCGCCAATGATCTGGATCGGGCAAAACTCACTGAAATTACTCATGAAATTGGTCTCGGCGAAGTCATCGACGCCGGCGCCAAAATCCTCGCCGGGCAGGTCCGTGGCCGAATCGTGGTAAAAATTCTCTAACGGCGTTCAGACTTTACCAACCAAGCTGCTCCAATGTTGCCACGGTTGGTATGGTAAGCAGCGGGTAAAGACATCAGGCGTTGCCCGCGCTCAGTAAGTCGGAGTTACAGCATGTTTGCGCGTTTCGTGTTGGGGGCCGTTACGGCCGGTGCAGTGATAGCGCCCGCTTTGGCCGGACAGATGATGAATGCCGAAGAGGCCCGCAAGTTCGTAGCCGGCAAGGTGTTCGCATTTACCTGCTTCGATGGCACCCGCGGCGCAGGCCGGGTGCTCGATGACGGCGGTGCGGCAGGCGCGGTGCAGTTCAGCGGCGCCGGCCCGGTGCGCCACATGAGGTTGCCCGGCAATACGCTTCAGGTCCGCGGCCAGGCCGTCTGCGCGTCGATCAAGGGCGTTCCATTCGAGCCCTGCTTCAATCTCGACAAGAAAGACGAGCGCAGCTTCCGCGGATCGGTCTCGGGCATGGGCTTTGCCTATTGCGATTTCCGTCATCAGGGCGCCGCGCAGATGCTGATGGCGCGGGCGGTGGTGCGGCCGCGTTCGCTGCATCCGCCGGAGCATACTGGCTCGGTAGAAGTGTCCGCGCGCGTCGAGACCCCGCAGGTCGAAAGCGCCAGGATCGAGCCGGTCAAATCCGAAACGAGATCCGAGCCGGCGAAATCGGAAAGCGCTCCGGAACTGCGCCGCTCGACCGACTGATCGGGCGCCGGCGCCAACCAGCGCCGCGCACTCGACCACACTCAATCGCAAAGCTGGCGGTGGCGAACCCCGCGTCGCCACGCCGTAGTCATACGGGTCGATGGATTTATGTGTTGGTAGCGACTTCCGATCCAACTTGCCGATCTTCGACAGGCCTGGGGGCGGCCCAACACATGGGTTCAATGATGTCGCTGTATTTCTTCCGAATTAGCCACGGTCGCTATTCGGGCGCTTCCGACCAGGGATCTGAATTTGAGAGCCGTGAGGCGGCCTGGACCGAGATGACCAGGATATGCGGTGACCTTCTCGGCGGCATTTCTCGCAGCCTGAAGCAAAACGCCGACTGGCACATGGAACTCCTGGACGAGGCCAAGAAGCCTGTGTTCAGAATCCGGCTCGTGGCGGAAACCTTCGGCTAGGCTGCCCGCCGAATGTCATTGGTGTCGGCAGCCTGCGATGTGCAATTGCACGTCTGAGGACCTGCAGGCGATCATCGCTTCAGTCATAACCGGACACGCCGTGCAGTACCCATCTGCAACGCGCGATGCGTGCCACTGCCGGCGAATACGCTCGATTTCTCAGTATTCATACGGTGCTGAAATTAACGCTAATGGAGTGGCGCGACACTATTGCTCGAACGAGGCGCGCGTTCGCTGCGCTCGTCAATCGCAATTGTGAATTTCACCGGCGGGGGTTTTTTCCCTCCGATATCAACTCGCTCCATTTATAGGGACTGATCCATGTCGTTTTTCAATCTCCGAATCCGCGGCCGCTTGTATGGCGGCTTTGGTGCGCTGGTGCTGTTTTGCGCGGCGCTCGCCGGCTTCGCGGTATGGCAGCTGGGGGCGGTTGGGACTCAGGTCGGGTCGATGACCCTGCAATCCAAAAATGCGATCCGCGCGGGGGAGATCGCGACCGAGCTGCAGGCGACCCGCCGCACCTTGCTGCGCTACGCTTTCGATCAGGACGAAGCCTCGTTCGCGGAGGCCGAGAAACGTTTGTCCAGGATAACGGATCTTCTTGAGGAGGCCGTCAAGACAACAACTTCCGAAGAACGGCGCGCGGCTTATAAGGACGCCGCCAAGCAGGTTGCCGAGCTGAAGACGAAGCGCCTTGCGCTTGGCGACGCCATGAAACAGATGCTGGCGGGCCGCAACCTGCTGTTCACCGACGGCGACAAGATGGCCACCGACGTGCAGAAATTCGTGGACGCCGCGGAGAAAACGGATTTCACCCACGAAGCAAATGCGCTCGAGAGCAATGTCCTTCTGGTCCGGGTCGCGAACTGGCGGATGCTGGCGACGCGTGACCCGAAGGGTCTCGCAACGTTCAAGACCAATCTCGGAAAGGCGCAGCAGGAGATCGCGGTACTCGAGAAGGCCGATCTGCCGGCCAATCTCGCAGCGCTGCTGGCTCCGGTCAAGGCGAGCGTCGGCAAATATGCCGAGGCATTTGACAAAACCGCACCCAGCCTGCTGCTCGGCGACGAGCTGTACTACAAGGCTATCACCCCGGTGATCGTGGGCACGATCGAAAAAATGGACAGCACGAAAGCCGAGATCGGGCAGCATTTCACGAAAGCGAGCGTCGAGACCGAAGAGCGGATCACCAACACCGTCACCATGCAGGAGATGGTTGCCGGCGCCGCCGTGCTGATTGGCCTGTTGATCGCGTTCTTCATTGCACGCGGGATCATCGGCCCGCTCTCCGGCCTGACCTCCGGCATGAAGGAACTGGCCGGCGGCAATTTCGGCGTGGTTCTTCCCGGGCTCGGCCGCAAGGACGAAGTCGGCGACATGGCGCAGGCGGTCGAGACCTTCAAGGTCAAGGCCGAAGAGAAGGCCCGCGACGAGGCGGAAGCCAAAGTCAAGCAGGACCAGGTCGCAGCGAAGCAGCGCAAGGCGGACA
>OCZT010001809.1_pt1 | contig 22229 bp, 15 predicted proteins | sample 1539031 | NCBI WGS metagenome assembly OCZT01 (sample SAMEA3539308, study PRJEB22396) | soil metagenome | biome: tundra; feature: field; material: soil | place: USA | collected 2010-05 | depth 0.15 m | reverse complement strand
CTGGAGTAGGAAGATGAACTTTCGTGACCGAAACGGCGATGTCTGCAAACGTGATCCGCGCAACATTTAGAACAAGAGACGACCGATTTTCTTGCATATTGGAAGGAAACGACTTAACAGCGTCGTTGTCAAGGTGAGCATTCGTTCACAGGAAGCCCGAAAAACAATGCTTGTTTGAATCAGTCCAGGGAAAACCCGTCAGGTTCCACTCAACCGCGGCCGATCAATGCTCCAGTTGGCTCATGCAGGAGCATTTGCGTGTTGATTCGGTCTCGTCCCGGGATCTGGGCCAATTCTCCTCAACCTCTTCCTGCCAAGTACATCGAGAGGTTGTGAAAATATTCGTCTTATATTCGCCTATACTGGTCCCATGTTTCATGTCCCCACGTCCGGCATCCATCCATTCGCAATTGCCTGCAAAGGCTGCCATGAGAACATTCCGGCTCCCGTCGAGACTTTACCGGGCTCTTGGATAGTCGCCGAATGCCCGCTCTGTGGAGGGAGACGCCGGTATTTGCCGGCAGACGTCTTCCAGGGCAGGCTATCCCACGAGCTGCTAGCCAAACCCCGCGGATCAAAGATTGGCGGTGGAAAATGGGCGAGATGAGGCGGGCTATCGCTCGCGAGGAACAAGAACGGTCCAGGGTAATGGAAGAGCAAAAGCGCATGACAGATCGCTTTGCTTCGACACTGGTCATTGCCGCGTCGATCATCGCGGCCGTACGGCTTGCCAGGGAGCAGGACATCAGCAGGCCATCTCCTCGTCTGACATCAGTCATAACGGACAGTGTTGGGCTGGCGAGAATGATTCTAGAGAAAATCGTGCGCTAGACTGGCGCGAAGATCGCACCCGTCTTAAGCTGTAGACCTATGCGTAGGCGATTCGGAATTCATTCCGCGGTCATCCAGTTCATCCACGATCAGGTAAAAGGAACCGGGCGGAATTCGGTTTTTCGGTTAAGTCATCGGCTCGCGGCGGCTTGGTCCAGAATTTGGTCCAAACGAGCGCCGAAAGGGCTCCATTTTGGACCAAATTGTCCTCTGTACTCCGTTGAAAACAAAGGCACTCTGGGGCCTCAATCGTCGGCTCTTAACCGACAGGTTGTAGGTTCGATTCCTACCGCGTCCACCATATACCTGCAATAACTTTGCAAATTTGGCCGCTTTTTACATCAATCGATTGCGTGATTCCTGCAGCGTCTCCTGGGAAAGACACCGGACTGTCGATTCGCCGCCGGTCTATACTCGAACGATCATCACTTCTGTGGATTTCATCAGAGCTGCGGCTGTTTGCCCTTTGCGCAGCTGCATCTCGCGCGCCGCGTCGGCGGTAATGATCGAGGTGATTTGCTGGTCTCCAACCGCCAGAACGACTTTGGCTAGAAGACCGCTGATTTTCACCTCGACGACTTTGCCCACAAGTTGATTGCGGCCGCTCACGGTGCGAAATCTCTCTCGGGAATCAATGCGCGTCTTGGTGGGGCTGGACTTTAACAGCGGCTTCAACGCGCTCTGCGGTACTCGATGGTGGCCCCCCGGCGTCTTCATAGTCTTGAGCTTGCCGTTGAGAATCCACTGCTTGATTGTCGCGTAACTCACGCCGATTGCTGCTGCCGCTTCTCTCGGTGTCAGCAGAACGTCCGCCTGGGGCATCTTTCCACCTCGCGTTGAATCGGGTTGACAGCTAGAAAAGTATACTCCGGCGGCGCGAATTATTGACCGGCGCGGCCGGTCATTGCGCCCGGACAGAGTATTGAACGAAAGGGGTGGATTGGATAACAATAGAGTCGTATAAAATCGTTATGATGAGACGTACAAAAATGAATAGAGCACAGATTGCGCCAGGTTCACCCGGCTTGCCCCCATTTCGCCGGGTAACTTCGAGCGCGATTTTGCTTATGGCAGGTGTGCTCCTGGCCACAGGATCAGCAACGGCGCAGCAGGCCCCGGCCGCTGCCTCATCGTGGATTAGCCGTTATCAGGCCAGGGTGACCGCGACTCAGAGTGAGCAGCCGCATTGGGTCACGCCGCTGGTCACCGTGACTCCTCGCCTGGAACAGGAGATCCGCGCCGACTTTGTGCACCAATACAATACGAAGGGCTTCGCGATCTGGAACTACGGGAACGGCAAAGGCCTGGAGCTTATCCCGGAACGCCACACGGAGATCATCATCAACGTCCCCCCGTTCTTCAACCGCTCCAATGGCGCCTCGGACGGATTCGGAGACATCTCCTTCCTTGCCAAGACCCGCTTCTATTCCCGAAACGGAGAACATGGGAACGCAATTGTGACAACGTTTCTGGCCGGCTCGATACCCACCGGCAAAAACGGCAATGGAAGCTGCTGCGCCATTGTTACGCCCACACTCGCCGTGGGGAAGGGATTCGGCCAATTCGCCATTACGTCGACCGCAGGCGGTTCGCTTCCGGTGACCAGCACGGTCGGCCTTGGGCGCAGCATTATCTGGAATAGCGTCCTGCAATATCGCACGGCCGGGAAGGGCATCGGCCGGTTCTTCTGGCCCGAACTGGAGTTCAACAACACTTTCAACAAGGGCGGTCCCAACGATGGCAAGAACAGTGTCTTCGCAACGTCCGGACTTCTCATCGGCCGCATTCCACTGAGCCGCGATGCCAATGGCAAGCCGGGCCGTTTGGGACTGACTTTCGGCGCCGGTCAACAGATCGCGCTGAGTCATTTCCATACCTACAATCACGCCACTGCCTTGACTGTGCGCCTTCCTTTCTAGGAGATTGAAGATACCGGAAAGACGGATGAAAGTTTGACTTGTAGCAGCGCAAAAAGCGGGGACGGATTGAAGAAACTGAGGAATAAGACAAATCGGGCAAGCGGAGGCACCCGAGGGAGTCATTTGTGCGTCGCATTGGCAATGTTGTTGCTCGCCCCTGCTACCGCCTGCCGTAACTCTCAACCCAGGGTGCTGACAGTTTCCGCGGCAGCCAGCCTCACCGATGCTATCCAGGAGATAGAAGGCAGTTATCGCCGTGAACATCCGGGTGTTGAGCTGAGGAATAACTTCGGCTCTTCCGGCACGCTGGCGCGCCAGATCGAAGATGGGGCGCCAGTGGATGTGTTCATCTCCGCCGCTTCAAAACCCATGGACGAGTTACAGGCGCGTAACCTGATTGTGGCCGGGTCGCGGCGCAATCTTTTAAGAAACACGTTGGTGCTTATCGTTCCGCAGGATTCAAAAATCGGCAGTTTTCAGCAACTCGCGGAGTCTTCGGTGCGTTCCATTGCACTGGGCGATCCAACCAGCGTCCCGGCCGGGCAATACGGGCAGCAGACACTGGCTGCACTGCACCTTCTGGACTCTGTGCGTGGCAGACTGGTGCTGGCCAAGGACGTGCGCCAGGTGCTTGCTTATGTTGAAACCGGCAATGTCGACGCGGGAATTGTTTATGCCACCGAGGGGTTGACATCTCCCGGCGTTCGAGTCGTTGCCACCGCACCGGACGCTTCGCATGATCCTATTGTCTATCCTGCCGCTGCCATCGCCAGCGGACACCATGAAGCGGCTTCGCGTGAGTTTGTCGAGTATCTCAACAGCGCGACAGCAAAAGCCATCTTTCAAAAGCGTGGATTTACCATAGCGGTACAGTGATGATGCATATTGATCCATCACCGTTCTATATCTCGCTGGCCACCACGTGCACGGCGACGGTGGCCACGTTCTTTCTGGGCCTGCTGGCGGCGCGGGCCATGTATGAGTTTCGCAGCAGCCTGCGTGCCTGGATTGACGGCATCCTTACCCTTCCCCTGGTTCTGCCGCCCACTGTGATTGGCTTCTTTCTGTTGCTGATCTTTGGACGCCGTAGCCCAGTGGGCCGCCTGCTTGAGCAGATAGGCGTGACTGTGGTGTTTTCATGGCCGGCCACGGTGATTGCTGCAACAGTCGTTGCGTTCCCGCTGATGTACCGGACATCGCTGGGCGCACTGGAACAGGTGAGCCCTACACTACTGCAGGCGGCGCGCACGCTGGGCGCTTCAGAAGCGCGGGTGTTTCGCCGCGTGTTGCTGCCCCTAGCCGCGCCGGGTGTGCTGGCCGGCACAGTGTTGGCGTTTGCTCGCGCGCTTGGAGAATTCGGCGCAACGCTGATGCTGGCGGGCAACATTCCCGGCAGAACGCAGACCATGCCCATCGCCATCTTCTCAGCCGCTGAAGGCGGAGAGATGCGCGCCGCGTTTGTCTGGGTTGCCGTCATCGTGGCGCTCTCGCTGGCCATTATCCGCCTGCTGAATTATCAGGGCTCGGCGCGAAGGGCGTGGCGATTCGAGGCGGAATGCGAATCCATGGACGTGAAGGTGGCCCGTGCAGCGTCAGAGGAGCCGCGCTCTCACCAGGAAAGCAATCCTTCGGCGATGCTGGAAGTTGATGTTGAAAAATCGCTGGAGAATTTCAAGCTTGCGGTCGAGTTGCAGGCAGGCCCTGGGGCGCTGGGATTGCTGGGAGCCTCCGGCGCGGGAAAATCCATGACTTTGCGCCTGATTGCGGGCGTTGCCACTCCGGACAAAGGGCGTGTTGTTTTGAACGGGCGCGTGCTCTTCGATAGCGCGACGGGTGAGAACATTGCGCCGGCGCGCAGGCGCATCGGCGTTGTCTTTCAGGACTATGCGCTTTTCCCGCACATGACAGTGGCGGAGAATGTCGCCTTCGGGCTCAATGAACTGAGCGAAGCGGACCGCAGAGCAAGGGTGCAGTTGCAACTCGACAGGATGCACATCTCCGAGTTAGCCAACCGCTATCCTAAGGAGATCTCCGGCGGGCAGCGGCAGAGGGTGGCCATTGCGCGCTGCATGGCGATTGAACCGGGTGCGCTGCTTCTCGATGAACCGTTCGCCGCACTCGATCCGCACCTGCGGCGGCAGATGGAAGAGCAACTCAGGGAAACGCTGCGCGGCTACAACGGCGTGGTGGTCTTTGTAACTCACGACATGGAGGAGGCGTTCCGCTTCTGCAGCGAGTTACTGGTGCTCGATAGCGGGCGGGTGATTGCGCGCGGGCCCAAACACGAACTATTTGAGCAGCCGCGTTCGGTCGTCACAGCTCGATTGACAGGGTGCAAAAACATCGCTCCGGCGAGCCAGACTGACTCAGGCCTTGTTGGCGTCGAATCATGGGGCTGCAGTTTATTGCTCGCCGCTCCGCACAGCGGAGTAATCCGGCATGTTGGTTATCGATCACATCATTTCCGCTTCCAGCAGAACGCGACCGGAGAAAACGTCTTTCTGTGCTGGCTGGTTGAGACCAGTGAAGCGCCGCATGAGATGACGCTCTATCTCCGCTTGCATCATCCGCCACGACCGGGCGACCCGCCCCATCTGCAGGCAGATATTCCCAAGGAGCAGTGGCGCGTTCTCAGTAGCCAGCCGCAGCCTTGGCGGATCCAGATCGATCCGGCGCGGCTGCTTCTGCTCGAGGATTGAAGCGGCAAAGTTCATGGTTTTGCATAAGTGATATTCTTTCTGCGTGATGAAGGTAAAAGTCGTCTCCTTTGGGATTCTGAAAGATTGGCTTGGCGCTGCAGAGCGGTCAGTAGAGCTGCCGGAGGGCGCGACGGTTGCCGAACTGCTGGAGCGCCTGAATGCGCAGCGCGCACCGCTTGCGCGCGGCATAGCGGTGAGCGTGAATGCCGAGTTTTCTTCCGCAACCCAGGTACTTCGCGACGGAGATGAAGTTGGCTTGTTGCCGCCGGTGTCGGGTGGGTCTGAGGCAACTCCGGAAGGATCGACGGCACTGACTCTCGAGCCGATCAATGCGGCAGAGATGATTGCGAGCGCCAAGCAGGGTGAGGATGGCGCGGTGGTGGTCTTCGACGGGATTGTGCGCAACCAGACGCGCGGGCGCAAGACACTCTACCTGGACTACGAAGTGTATGAGGAGATGGCGGCAAAGCAGATGGAAGAGCTCGCGCGCCAGGCGCGGAGCCAGTTTGGCGTGCGGCACGTAACGATCGTTCATCGGCTAGGGCGGCTGCAGGTGGGCGAGAGCAGCGTGCTGATCGTGGTGGCTTCGGCGCATCGGGCGCAGGCCTTCGATGCCTGCCGCTGGCTGATTGATACCCTGAAGAAGACAGTTCCAATCTGGAAGAAGGAGACATTCGTCGACGGCGCAGTGTGGGCCGATGGCGAACCGTTTCCTGCGGGGCTGGCCGTAGACGAGAGCGAATCCTCGCAGAAGTAATCCTTGCGGCAGCGTGCCGGTGCTTTGAGGATGTTCCCTTACTGGACTGTGGTCGGACGGTCCATGCCCGGCTTCGAGGAAGTGAATTATGAGCGTGAGCCTGGATGCGGCGGGGTTTGTTCTGGCTGGTGGCCAGTCAAGCCGCATGGGAACGGAGAAGGCTCTTATCCGCCTTGCGGGAGAGCCGCTGGTGGCTCACGCTGTGCGGATTCTGCGCCAGGCCGGGCTGACAGTCCAGATAGCCGGGGCCCGTTCACCGCTTCACGACTTCGCGCCCGTTGTCATGGATTCTGAACCGGACCGGGGGCCTTTGGGCGGCATCTGTGCAGCCCTGGCTGCTACTTCAGCAAGGCGCGTGGTTTTCATACCCGTAGACATGCCGCTGTTGCCGGCTTCGCTTTTGGCTTTTCTTCTGGAAGAGGCGCAAGCCGAAAAAGTTGTTGTGACTGTGCCCGCAATTGGCGGATTCGCGCAGACCTTCCCGGCGGTGATTGACCGGGCGGCGCAGCCCTGGCTTTGCGCGGCGCTTGAAAGCGGACATCGCGGTTGCTTTTCGGCATACCAGGCCGCAGCGGCCGGGCTTAAACTTGCCGTGAAAATTGTGCCGGTTGAACAGGCGGTAAAGGATGGAAGGCTGGCGCGCATAGAAGCGCTGCCGGTGGAGAGCTGGTTTTTGAACGTGAATGAACCCGCCGACCTGCCGCGAGCGGAGGCTTGCCTGGCGGGTCTCAGAACGTGACCCCGGGTTGAAAGTCTTACGTTTGTCTGGACGAACCCGCTAACTCCTTGAACGACTGTAAGGCCGATGAAGCTTGCAATCAGGATTCAGGCGAACGCCGAATCCCGGCGTATCCGGCACCTTCATTCGTCCATTTACGGGTATCGGTTCATCCAGCAGCAGCGGAGCAAACATCGGTACAACCTTGTCGGCTCCCGGCGCCATCATCAGGAACTCCGAGAAAGGACTGTTGTGCCGGGTAAGCACGAAATGATAGCTGTACACGCTTGATCCGTGCGGCACCACCAGTACACCTCGCGCATCGGCGAGCGCCGAAATCTTGATGAGCTCCGTAATTCCTCCGCACCACCCTACATCGGGTTGAATGATGTCCGCGCATCCCATCTCCAGCAGTAGCCGGAATCCCCAGCGGGTGGCTTCGTGTTCGCCCGTTGTCACCAGCATCCCGGGAGGCACATTCCGCTTCAACTCCGCATAGCCCCAATAGTCATCGGGCGGCAGCGCTTCCTCAATCCACTTCAGCGAATACTGTGATGCGGCCTGTGCGAGCCGGATTGCATAATTCAGATCGAGGCTCATCCAACAGTCGTACATCAGCCAAAAGTCATTTCCGGTGCGCGACCGCATCTCGCTCAGAAACGCGAGATTCTTCTTCAATCCCTCTTCGCCCTCTGCCGGCCCGTGATGCAAAGGCAGCTTCCCGCCGATGAAGCCCATCTTCTGGGCCAGGTCGGGCCGTGCTCCCGTTGCGTAGAAAATCAATTCATCCCGAACGGGACCGCCAAGCAAATGGAACACCGGCTCCTGGCGCAGCTTGCCCAACAGATCCCACAGCGCAAGATCAACGCAACTGATCGCATTCAGGGCAATACCCTTCCGGCCATAAAAAAGCGTAGACAGGTACATCTGGTCCCAAATACGCTCGGTGTCCGCTACTTGCGCGCCCTCAAGAAATCGCGCCAGGTGGTTCTCCACAATCCATGCCGCAGGTTCGCCGCCAGTACTGACGGCAAACCCCACCACTCCGTTGTCGGCCTCGATTTCGACAACCAGAGTTCCCAGCACGTTCAACCCGAACGACTGGCGGCTCTGCCGGTATTCAGGGTATTTCGCCATCGGGGTTGCGATATGATCGTCGATCCAATGTTCCGGCCCCTGGTCGTGATAATCCCCACCTCCGCCGCGATAAACATACGCGCGAACTTCACGGATCGTATGATTTGCCATCGGGTGAAAAATTCTCCTTCAGCGCATGTTATCAGTTGAGCTTGCTATGTGATTGTGCGTGGCTCTGTTCGCCGAGCAGCGCAATGAGCACTGCCGCAAGCAGTGTAAATCCGGCCAACACATAGAGTCCGGCAGCGGGAGAATGAAAGTGGCGATCGGCCCACACCTTGATGTTGGGTGCGACAAAGCCGCCCAGGGCGCCGACGGTGTTGATTACAGCGATGCCTCCCGCAGCGGCTCGTCCGGACAGATAGCCGGTCGGAAAAGTCCAGAACACCGGCTGAACGGCGATGAAGCCGGAAGCTGCCACGCAGATGGCGGCCAATGCGAGCGCGCCGCTGTGGACCAGAAACGCGGTACTGGCCACGCCTGAAACAGCAAGAACCACCGCTGCGAGAATGCGAGGCCGCTTGATTCGATCGGCCCACCATGGGATCCAGATGACGGCAGCAAGCGCACAGGCCCAGGGCAGCGCTGAAACGATTCCGACCTCGAGTCCCATCGACTTGCCGATGATCGCCGCCACCTCGGCCGGCAGATAAAAGACCACTCCGTAGACGCTCATCTGGATGAGGAAGTAGATGGCTGCAAAGTGAAACAACCTGCGGTCCTCAAGCGCGGCGAGAAACGCCGAAGGACCATGCGATTGCCGCAATGTGTCTTCCTCGGCCAAGGCTTTTTCGAGCTCTGCTCGCTCAATCTCAGGGAGCCACAATGCGTCTTTCGGTTTATCTGCGAGATACCAGAACGCCCGCGCTCCCACGACAACCGCGAGCGAGCCTTCAACAAGAAACATCCATTGCCAGCCCTGCAATCCTGCCTTGCCATGCATCATCAGAAGGAGGCCGGAGAGCGGCCCGCCAAAGATGAACGCCAGGGGTGCCCCAAAATAAAATTGGCCCATGATCTGGCCGCGTACCCGGTTTGGAAACCAGTATGTGAGGTAAAGAATGACTCCCGGGAAGAAGCCTGCCTCCGCGAATCCCAGCAGGAGGCGCAGGCAATAAAAGGAAGCTGGTCCGCGCACGAACATGGTGGCAACCGAAACGATGCCCCACGTCACCATGATGCGGCACATCCAGACCCTTGCGCCCACGCGGTTCATGATCAGGTTGCTTGGAATCTCAAACAATGCGTAGCTGAGGAAGAAGAGCCCAGCTCCCCAGGCAAAAGCTGTCTCTGAAATCCCTACGCTGGCCTGGAATTGCTGCTTTGCGAATCCGATGTTGGCGCGGTCCAGAAAGGCCACGACATACATCAGCAACAGGAAAGGAAGCAGCCGACGCCGCGCGCGCGCGATAGCTCGAGATAACACTTCACCTGTCATTGGCATTCCAATGTCTCGCTTGCTCTTAAAATTAGCGGAGAAACAGCTACGTCAAAAGCAGCGAGGAGCGGCAAGGCAGCTCTCGACAGCCTGGCCGCTCCAACGACACTATTCCGCTGCAGATCGCACCACCGCTACCGGCCCCAACAGTCCGGAGGGCAGCAGAGGAGAATCCGCCTTGTACGGCGTGACATCCGCATAGGTGTACTTGGTAGCGCCGGGTTGCTGGTCGCCGATCAAGCGATTTACCCAGGCATTGGTTACCTTGATGACCACTTCATTCGCACCGGGTTTGAGGGTGGAAGTCGCATCGACCCGATATGGCGAATGCCACACGACGCCGAGGCTCTTGCCGTTCACCAGCACCTCTGCAAGGTTCTTCACGTCGCCCAGGTCAATCCAAAGATGCGCACCCGTTTTGAACCATTCCCTGGGAGCTTGAATCGTGCGGGTATAAGTGCCGGTTCCGGAGAAGTACTTCACTCCCATGTCGGCCGAGTCTGGCCAGGATGCAAGCATGTTCAGAGTGATGGAAGGCGGCGCTCCGCGGTCGGGCTCGAAACTCACCGTCCATGGCCCGTCCATCTTGGCCAAAGTGGCCTGCGTAACCTTGGGCAATTGGCGCGCGATCTCCGACGTTGCCTTGCGGAACACCACGAACACCGTGCCCGACGGCTCCAGGTGTAGTGGAACAGTGGTGCGTCCGCTGGCGATGGTATACGAAACCGGTTCGATCGTTCCCGAATCCGCATGCCACAGTTCCGGAGCTTTTCCAGTTACGCGGAAACTCGCCTCGACTGTCTCGTCGCGATCGTTTCTGTTGTCCACAAAGTACAGATCGCCATCCGTGAGTTTGCGATGCACAAAGAGCAGCCGCGTATCGCTTTTCGGCTTGCTGTAGTCAAAATCCTTCACCACATGCATTGCGGCAAAGACGTCCCCTAAGCTCTGCCCCGCGTACACCGTGCCTTTGCCCACCTTGTGAACGCCTGTGCCATCGCCGAAAAGCTCGGTGTTGAGTTTGCTAAACTCCGCCTGATCGTCCGCAAGGCTGGGATCGTCCGTCGGCTTCTGTCCAGCAACCCGGGCGCCATCCTCCACCAGCTTGTGAATGGCGCGGAGCACCGGCAGCGACATATCTTTGCTGTACGGATCGAGCCCTAGCACTTTGTAACTCATCCCGCTCTTGGTAGTTATGCGCCCATCCACGACGCTCAGTTCGTGGATCAACGCGTCTGCGTTCACGTAGTCGAAGCCGTACCCCGCTGGCACATCCGGCGACTTATCGCCAAAGATTGCCGTCAGGTTTGAGTCTTCGCCGTAGAAGTAGATCAGGTCAGCGCCGAAGTGGCCCTGCTGCAGCAGGAAGCTGGTGCGCGCCAGGTAGTCGATCCACGGACCGGCCTGTTCGGCCCAGGTCTCGTTACGGTTAAACCACTGCCCGAATGGTCCCAGGGTCAGTCCCGGCGCGGTCCCTTTGCCCACCAGCGGCTGGTGCGCCGACTCGTGAATCACAAAGCGATTGATTCCGTTCAAGAATTCCTGGTCGGCAGTCGGTTTCAGCGTTGCCGGCGACCATGCCCAAGGCGCGGCGGCTGCGGTCATTGACTCGGCCGCCGCCAGGTTTTGGCCGTAAATATGCGCCACGGAGGCCGATTCACGATCATCCGCGTTATAGCCGTACTGCTCCTTGTTGACGCCCGGCGTCTGGGTCCACATGGCGCTCATGGGAACTTCGTTGAATTTCTTTACTTCCATGCCATCGGCGACGAAGGCGCGCCCTCCTTCATGAGATTCGCCATAGTGACCCATGCCGCGCTCATGCAGAGTCGCTTCCAGTTGACCGTAGTGCTCATTGGCAATCAAGTCGCCAATGGTCTTGCGGAAATCCCAAAGGAACCGGTCGCTGGCCTCGGCAGACTGGACAACACGGCCGGTAAGAACTGGCAGCCAAGGGGTAGGATCGTAGCCGCGCAGTTGCTTGAACTGTCCAATCATGTTATCTGTCCAGTTTTGCGATCCGGCCTCCCAACTGTCGTTGATGACATAGCGAATGCCACGTTTTCCCATCAAGTCCCCGCCCACGGTTTCCTTGTAACTGTCGAGGTACGTGTCGAAGTATTTCTTTACGAATCTTCTGTCCAGTTTGTCAACTTCAAGGCCGGTTGCCTCTTTGGAGGCAGGATGGTTGCTGATACCGATAAGCGAATAGCCAAAACGAACAATATTCCACCGGCCGGGAGGAGGAGTCCAATCGAGTTTGCCATCCGGGCTCATCTTCGCGGTTAGGTCAACCACCGTCGCCTTGTCAATCGCACCAGCCGGAGCAACTGTGGCAGTCGCATGGGAATAAAGATCGAGAATTGGAACGAAAGCGGCTTTCTCCTGGAAGCGATTGACGCGTGCACCGGGATGAAGGACCAGTTCAGCGATCTGAATAGGCGGGGGTCCTTTGCTCTCTGGAGCCTTGGGAAGCCCGAGGTCATCGCCGAACCGCGGAAGAGGAGGCGTCGCCTTGAAGGTGACTCGGAAGAACCGTGCGGTGACAGGCGAGAATTCGACTGTCACGCCAACCGCGGCCGTGTCGATGTGCGCTATATGCCGAAAGTTATTGCCGTCATCGCTGGCTTCGAGATCCCGTCCACTCTCTTCAAAGCCAAAAAATATGCTCATGGGGTTGAATGGGCCGCCGTTCACGTAGGTGATTGCCTGAATGGTGGTTGGCTTTGGGAATTCATACTGTATCCATGACGTTTCGCCAACTGGAGCGCCCGGGAATTCAACACCATTGATGTAGTCGCCGTCCGTCAGCGCTGCGGGATTGATGTTCCCTGCGCTGGTAGTGATCTTGGGATTGAGAGTATCTGCCGCAACGTCGCTGTCGGGAACGCGGTACGCGATCACCGCACTGTCTGCGTAGTACTCAAGGCCCTTCACCGGGTCACCTTCGCTGACCATGTCGTGGTTGCCCATGTTCTGAAATGCCCCGGTGTTGGAGGGCGGATGAGGCAGCATTCCAGAAAATGGTTTTCCGCCTTCCACCTGCAACTCACTCCAGACGTACTTCTTCATTCCCTCGCTGGGCTTAACCCAGGGCCCTCCCGTCTCGCTCCACCCCGGAGAGCCTGCGATTGCCTCTTCGAGGCCTAGTTGATCGGCCTCTTTTGTGGCGAAGACGAATGCATCCTTCCACTCCGGCGTCATATACACCAGCCGCTCTTTCACCACCTGCGGAGTCGCCAGGGCGGCATCGAAGTTCTGGAAGCCGCCAAGACCCACCCGATGCATCCATTCCAGGTCCAGCTTGATGCCTTCCTTGGTGATGTTTCCGTTCATCCAGTGCCACCACACGCGTGGCCGCGCGCCATTTGGAGGATTCTGAAAGCCGCTCTTCAGGGGGTCGGCTGTGTTTTGCGCCTGGGTAATACACAAGCAAGCGGTCATGGAAAGGACTGCGAGGGACAATTTCGCGCCAAAGGTCTTCATGGATTTCTCCTGGGGGATCGCCGTTCTGCTGACTGGTCAACAAGGGGTAGCAACATGAACAAATGTTGAAAACGATTCCGGCGTGGATTATACGGAGAGGGGTTATAAATAGTAAAGGCGTCTTACGCGAGATCAAGTCGTGTTTCAAGGGCATCTGGACAGACCGCCCTTGTCGTACGCCAGGCCACCGGCCTCAGGTGAGGACATATGACGGCACTAGCTGGAATTTGGACACCTACACTGGTTCCGCTCGACGGGCGAGGACAGATCAACGAACCCGAGTTGCGCCGTTTCATCGACTGGCTTATCGCATCCGGCGTTCACGGCCTGTTTCCCAATGGGTCAACCGGGGAGTTTACCCGGCTGACCAGCGAAGAGAGGCTGCGCATAGCAGCCATCACCTGCGACCAGGCGAAGGGCCGTGTCCCCGTGATCGTTGGCTGCGCCGAGGCTTCGATTGATGAGACGCTGAAGGCCAGTGAGGCATATCGCAAGATGGGCGCGCGAGCCGTCGCGGTCGTCGCTCCCTTCTACTTCCCCCTCAAACCTTCGTCGGTTCTTGAATACTTCCGCCGCTTGGGCGAGGCGGCGCTCATTGATGTGCTGCTCTACAACATGCCGCTCTTTGCCAACCCGATTGACCTGAAGTCGATCGAACAGCTCTCGGAATTGCCCCGGATCATTGGAATCAAGGATTCCTCCGGCGATTTGCCGTTCATGATGCGCATGATTCAAAACATCCGCCCGCGCCGTCCCGACTTTACCTTCTTCACCGGCTGGGATCCCTTGGTTGTTCCCATGATGATGGCCGGAGCGACGGGTGGAGTGAACGCAACCAGCGACGTCGCGCCGGAATTGCTCCGCAAAATGTACGACCTCTTCATCTCGGGCGAAGTGAAAGAAGCCATGTGCCTGCAGTTCCGGGTCCTCAGCCTCTTTGACCGGTTGTTCGCCGATCAAAATTTCCCGGATGGGTTCCGCATCGGCGTCGCCGCTCGCGGATTCGATTTTGGGCGAGGGCGCCAGCCGTCGGGTGTCTCCGTACCTGATGAGAAGACGAAAGCCATCAAGGCGGAGATCGTCGAGTTGTCGCGCATACTGTAACTGATTGGCTTAACCGCTATGCAGACCCCACTTGTTTCTGCTATGAAGGATGGCGCTGGGTGATTTGACGCCAGACTGTGGCGAAGATACGCAGCGCGCAAAGTTCGGAGGTCTTTTCCGTCATGTTAGGCGTCCCGTCCCCACACCGCAGGATGACCCGGTTCAAGCCGCTTTGCCGGGCTGCACTCCTTCTTGCTGTGGCCGGCCTTGCCGCTGGCATGCCCGCTTTTCCAGGGCAGGAGAGCAAGATCGCCGAGTTGCATCGCGCCTTTGCGGATCCGCCGGATTCAAGCCGCATCATGATGCGCTGGTGGTGGTTTGGACCTGCCGCGACCAAGCCTGAGTTGACCCGCGAACTGGAGCAGATGAAGGCGGCCGGCATCGGCGGCGTGGAGATCGCGAACCTATATCCGCTTGCGCTCGACAATCCCTCCACAGGGTTTCAAAACACGCCATTCCTCTCCCTGGGACATCTTGAGTCGCTGCAATTCGCCGTGCAGGAGGCCTGGCGGCTCGGGCTTCGCGTAGACATAACCCTTGGCAGCGGCTGGCCCTTTGGCGGCCCGCACATCCCCATCACTGAGGCCGCGGGCAAGCTTCGCGTTGAGTCGCACACCGTGGAGCCGAACGCAACCGCTGCACAGGCGCCATTCATTGATACCGGCGAAGAACTGCTTCCTGCCTTCCTGCTCCCTGATCCGCCTGCCGAAGAAGATGTTAAGTACGGGCAGCCGCTTGCTCCGCCTGTCGCAGGCTGGTACTCATTCCCAGCCGCTCCGGCTGCGCGCAAGCTGATCTGCTTTGTTTCCAGCCGCACCGGCATGATGGTGAAGCGGCCATCAGTGGGGGCCGCGGGGTTTGTCCTCGACCACTATGACCACGTCGCAACTGAGCATCATCTTAAAGAGGTGGGTGATCGTTTGCTTTCCACCTTTGGCGATCAGCCGCCGTATGCGGTCTTCAGTGACAGCCTGGAGGATTACGGATCCAACTGGAGTCCCGCGTTGCTTCAGGAGTTCGAGCGCCGGCGCGGGTACGATCTGCGCCCCCATCTGCTCGCCCTCGTGATGGATGCCGGTGAGGACACTGCCGCGATTCGTCATGACTGGGGCAGAACGCTCACCGAAATGGCGGATGAGAACTTCCTGGTTCCCATGCAGGCCTGGGCCAAGCAGCATGGCACCCAGTTGCGCTCGCAGACTTACGGCTTCCCGCCAGTGACACTATCCAGTAACAAACTGGCCGACTTGCCGGAAGGCGAAGGCAAGGCCACCTTCAATATGTGGCGGGAGTTTTCTGACACGCGCTGGGCTGCGTCGGCAGGCCATCTTTTCGGGCGGCCGGTCATCTCGTCGGAGACGTGGACGTGGCTTCACTCGCCCGCGTTCCGGGCCACGCCGCTGGACATGAAAGCGGAGGCTGATCTTCATTTCCTCCAGGGCATCAATCAACTTGTCGGCCACGGCTGGCCCTATTCGCCGGAGTCCGCAGGCGAGCCGGGATGGCGCATGTATGCGGCCGCGGCGCTCGATGACCACAATCCGTGGTTCTTTGCCATGCCCGATCTGGCCCGCTATCTGCAGAGAGTCAGCTTCGCCCTGCGGCAAGGAGAGCCCGCCAACGATGTGGCCGTGCTCTTGCCCAATGACGATGTGTGGGCGTCGTTCTCAGCCGAGTTTCAGAAGCCTGCGCCTGCCGAATTTCATGAATCGGACACGAACGCGAGCATGGACGAGTCGATGGACAAGTTCCTGGGCAAGCAAGTGATTGCGCAGGTCCTCGATGCCGGATTCAATCTCGACTTCATCGATGTCGATGCCATCGGCAATGTAGGCATTCCATATAAGATTCTGATTCTTCCCGCGGTAGACCGTCTGCCGGTTGCCGTCTTCGAAAGGATACGGGCCTTTGCTCGCCACGGCGGAATTGTCGTCGCTACCCGGCGTACACCGGCCACAGCCCCTGGCCTGGTGCATGCCACGGAAGACTCGACGCGGCTAAAGGAAATCTCCCAGGCGCTCTTTCACATCGGCCTGCCCGGAGGGTATTTCATTGAGGACGAGAGCACCTTGGGCGCTGCGCTCAAGAGTTATACCGCGCCGGACATCAAGTTATCGCCGCCAACGCCGGAGATTGGCTTCACCCATCGCAAACTTCCCGCGGGCAACCTCTATTTTATTGCCAACACTTCCAATGAACCGAAGCATGTACAGGCGCAATTTCGCGACTCCGCCCTCCATGCGGAAATGTGGGACGCTCTCACGGGCGAGATCACCGGCCTTGATGACAGCAAGAAGATCGACCTCGATCTGGAACCATACGAATCGCGGCTGATCTTCTTTTCTGATGAGGCGATGACAGGAACGCCGAAGCCGGAACAACGCGAGTCCGTGGAAATAGATCTGTCGCGACAGTGGAAGGTGAAGTTCGGCGATTCCGGCTTATCCGCGGATATGGATCAACTCGCATCGTGGAGCGATGACGCGAAGACGCAGTTCTTTTCCGGGCTGGCCACTTACAAAAAGACATTCATGGTGAAGAAGGAAGTTGACCCGCAAGGCGCGAAGTTCTTTATTGACTTCGGCGCCGGCAGCAAGATAACTCTTCCCTCACCGCCGGGCGAGCATAACATGCGCGCCTACCTGGATCCCCCTATTCGCGAGGCCGCGCAGGTTTCTCTCAATGGCAAACTCATCGGGATTCTCTGGCATCCTCCATACCGGGTGGAAGTTACAAAATATCTGCACAAGGGGCCAAATGAGCTGAGCATCGTGGTTGGAAATACGGCAATGAACAGCCTTGCGGGCCAGCCGCAACCCGATTACCGGCTTCTCTGGGACCGCTATGGAAAGCTCTTCACGCCGCAGGATATGGATGACCTGCATCCCGTTCCGTCCGGCATTCTTGGGCCGGTCAAACTTATCAAGTCAACCGCAGTGAGCCAGGAGACCCCGCTTAAGCGACTTCTCGAACTCCCCCGTCTCAGAATTCATGCCGATCATCTGTGATCGTGGCAATACTCTGCGGCTTCTCATCGAACGGCGTCCCCTGGACTGACTCCAAGTTATCAGGCGCGCTTTGCGTACCCAGCTTGGCTACGATCAGCCAGCTATCCTTGTGCGGCTTCTCCGCGATCCACGGCGGCAGCGGCATGCAGAGATAGTCGCTAAGCGCAACCGCGTAACCCTCGTAAAGCGCGCGCAACCGGCGCAGTCTCTCGAACGAATCGCCGTCTCGCGTAACGCTCACTCCGCTCTGGCAGAGGAGCTTGTAGAGTCTCTCGTATTGCTCGGGGGGCAGCCGGTCGGCAACATCGTTTACCGGCGGTAGGGAGAATACCTGGGACAGGTCGACCATTGCGTGGCGCGCCATGGCAAAGGTTAGTTGAGCCTGGCGCGCCTCGTGTCCATCCACCCCGGCAATCAAGATCGCCGAAGTATCCAGCATCGCGGTCAGCGCGCTGATCCAGCTTTGGTTGTTATGCTGCGAACGGAAATAACACAGCAGCGGATAGGAAATGTGACTTTTGAGTAACTCCGCCGACCAGCGTTCCCACTCCTCCAGCAGCAAAGTCAGCGCGCCTTCCGCACCTTTGTACGAGTGGCGGCGCAGCAACTCCGCGGCCGTGGGAGGAGATCCGGCACGCGCGTCCAGCAATGAAATGTTCACTTCTCTGCGTGAGAACGCGCTGTAAAGAACCGGAAAATACCCCATGACCACGGCCAGAAAACCCAGTCCGGTGCCGGCCTCAACAATAAGCAACTCGCGCGCCCACGCGCTGCGCGGTGTTACATCGCCCAACCCCAGCGTAAAGATGGTGGTCCCGCTTACGTAAAGGTCGGAGCGCAGGCCGGGTCCTTGCGCTGTATCGGTAAACGGACTTCCCAGCGCGTAAAAAAGCAGCGCAAAGCCCACCACCATTGAGCCCGCCCAAAACACCAGAAGGAAGATCAGCGACAGCGGCCCATAGTAGCTGAACGCTGTCTCGCGCTTGCGCGGATTGCGAAGCCGCTTGGTCAGGAATACCCAGGGCCGCCAGGTAACTGTGTAGAAGATGCGGGTGAGCCTGAAGCGGCCCGATGCACGGCGCGGCAAAATGATGGTCTGGAAGGCGTCGAGCAGTACGGAGAAAAGGCAGACTATGCCGGCAACCAATGTGAGTATCCGCATCGACCCTCCTGCCCCAGTGCGGCCTTGGCGATCCGCTAGTTCCCAGGGCTCACAGATGTTGGATGCAGGCTCTCGCTCCGGTTACTCAAGAAAGGAGCGCGCAAAGCAAGAGCGGCGCAGCTTTATCAAGCCGCACCGCCCTTGTTGGTTCTCCCCCGAATCGCTTCCGGACCCAGCCGGAATAACTCGCTTTAGAACATATTCCAGAGAGACTGGTTGTAGACTTCGTGGTGGAACTGCACCTCGGAGCCCTTCACGAATGTTCCCAACTCGCGCGGGCTGCGGTTGGCCGCCGCCTGCTTCAGTTCGGAGTAGCGGGCCTGCACATCTGCGCCCAGGATGTTGGCGATCCACGCCGAATCCTGGAAGTCCTCGATGGCCTGCTGGATATTGTCCGGCAGGAACTTTCCGCCTTCGCGAAGGCCGCCGACGGTGGAAATCTCGCCATCGATGCCGGTCTTGAAGATCGAGTAGAGCGCAAGATAGGGATTGGCGTCCGGAGCTACGGCGCGGACTTCTGTTCTCATGGAGCGGTGGTTGCCGATAGGAACGCGGACCATGGCGCCGCGGTCCGTGGCCGAAGCCCGTATCTGGTTGGGCGCCTCGAAGTGCGGATCGAGACGGCGATATGCGTTCACGCTCGAATTGAAGACCAGGCAAAGGTCCAGCGCGCGAGTCAGGATCCGGTCAAGAAAGCTCCAGCCGAAGGTGGAAAGCTGCTCCTGGCCCTTCTCATCCCAGAACAGGTTGGTCTTGCCCTTGGAGACGGAAACGTTGGTGTGCATGCCGCTGCCGTTCACGCCCACAACAGGCTTGGGCAGGAAGCATGCCGTATAGCCCATGTTGTTGGCAATCTGGCGGCAGAGAAGCTTGTAAAGCTGAATCTGGTCGGCCGCGGCCACCACTTCGGAATACCCGTAGTTAATCTCGAACTGGCTGGGTGCAACCTCCGGGTGGTCCTTCTCATTTTGAAAACCCATCGCCCGCTGCACTTCGGCCGAGGTGTCAATAAACTGGCGTAGCGGATCGAGCGGCAGCACGTGGTAATAGCCGCCTGTGTTGATAAATTCGAATTTGCCCGTCTGATGGAAATGGCGCTCGGCGTCCTTGCCGGCGAACAGGAAGCCCTCGATCTCCGTGGCCGCATTCAGCGTGTACTGTTTCTCCGCGAACAGCTTGTCGGAGTAGTTCTTGAGCACGCCGCGCAGGTCGCCGGAGTAGGGGGTTCCGTCCTTGTCGATCACGTTGCCGAAGACCAGCACCTTGCCGTTGCCGAAGACGTCGGCAGGCACCCAGTAGAAGGCGCTCCAGTCGATGTCCAGCCGCAGATCGCTCTCCTTCTGCGCCGTGAAGCCGCGGATCGAAGATCCATCGAAGGTCAGATTCTCATAGGCTCCCAGCAGGAATTTCTTGTCGTAGTCCAGCAGGTGCAGTCGGCCTTCCAGATCCGAGAACAGCACCGTCACGGCTTTGATCCGCTTTTCATCGGTCAGGTATTTCAGCCGTATCTCGCGGATCTCGTCGGCTGCCACGCGGCCGGTTCGGTCAACTTTGGCTTCAAGGTTCTTCTCTTCAAGCTCCTCATACGAGAGGGCCAGAAAGTTACGGAATTCAGTGGACATGGTTCTCCTTTGTGCGGAAAAACTCGGGGGTATTCAATTGAATCGCAACCCCGTTTTGCTCGCTCATCCTGAACCAGGTCTCGGCCGGGATGAGCGAGCAAAATCCTGGATCAAGGCTTCGGAACGGTATTGATCGTCTTCAGAATGCGCGAGACAATCTGGTAGGGATCACCTTCAGAGTTCGGGCGGCGATCTTCCAGATAGCCCTTGTAACCATCCTTGATGAAATTGACGGGCATCCGGATCGATGCTCCGCGATCGGACAGGCCAAAACTGAACTTGTCAATTGCTTGCGTCTCATGCAGGCCGGTCAAACGAAGATGGTTATCCGGGCCATATACAGCGATGTGCTCGGGAACTTTTTCTGCGAACGCTTTCATGAGGGCTTCAAAATATTCCATGCCGCCTGTTTCACGAATGTACTTCGTCGAGAAGTTGCAATGCATGCCTGATCCGTTCCAGTCACCCTTGATCGGTTTGCAATGCAACACAACATCCACTTCGTATTTTTCACAAAGGCGCATCATCAAATAGCGGGCGGTCCAGGTGTCATCGGCGGCTTTGGCAGAGCCTTTGGCGAAGATCTGGAATTCCCACTGGCCTTTCGCGACTTCAGCGTTGATGCCTTCATGATTGATACCGGCTGCAAGGCAGAGTTCCAGGTGTTCTTCGACAATGTTACGGGCCAGGCTGCCCATGTATTTGTAGCCGACGCCGCAGTAGTATGGGCCTTGGGGCGTGCTGGGTTGGCCGTCTTTCGGGAAGCCGAGTGGACGCCCATCTTGATAGAGGAAGTATTCCTGCTCAAGACCAATCCACAAGTCGGGGTCGTCCTCGATCGTAGCGCGCGCGTTGGTTGAATGCGGCGTGCCATCCGGGTGCAGAACTTCGCTAAGAACGATATACGCGTCCTTGCGGCTTGCATCGGGATAAAGAGCCACGGGTTTCAGCACGCAGTCAGAACTCTTGCCCTCGGCCTGCATGGTGGAACTGCCGTCGAAACCCCATTTGGGTAGATCGGCGAGGGTGGGTGGCTTATCAAATGCTTTGAGAAGAGTTTTACCGCGTAACTCGGGAACAGGCTTTTTGCCATCAAGCCAAATATATTCGAGTTTATACTTCGACATGGATCTCCTTCCTCGGGGAAAAGGGAATGTAGATTCAAGTCAAGCGTAGGGTTTCAGGCATAAAGAAGCCGTGAAGATTTTGAATAGATAGGGGACTTGGAGTTAGGGGTCAGTGCCGCCTGGCCAGCAGCATCATCAGCAGCAGAACAACCACCGGAATCAGGGCCAGGCCGGAGTAATAGAGAATCTTCCGCGACAGGTGGGACTTGCGCTTGCTCCAATCCCGCAGTTCCACGCGGTCTTCCACGCCCACCTGGTCAAGGTGTTCAAGATCCCATTGGAAGTCGTGCGCCTTGGCGTACCGGTTCTTGGGGTCGCGCTCGAGGGCGCGGTAAAGAGCCTCCTGCAACTGTGGCGAGATGGAGGAGTTGGCGATGGTAGGCGGCATGGGGTGATTCAGCAGGCGGTCATTCATTACCGCCATGGGAGAAGAGCCGGAGAAAGGTTGTCTGCCAGTCAACATTTCGTAAAGAATTACGCCCATCGAGTAAATATCGGTGCGGCCGTCGCCGCGCTTGCCCTTTACCTGCTCCGGGGAAATGTAGTTCGGGGTGCCCAGGGTGGCGGTGAAGTTGGCATACGTGAGCCGCCGCGCGGCCGAGTCGCTCGCAATCCCAAAATCGATAAGCTTGATGTTGTCCTGCTCATCGACCATGATGTTTTCCGGCTTCAGGTCCCGGTGCACTACGCCGTTGGCATGGATGTATTCCAGGGCATCGAGTACCGCCACGGCAATGCGGATGGCGCGGTCCTGAGGCATCCGGCCCTCGTCCATAATCTGGCGCAGTAGGCGGCCCTCGCACCACTCCATCACCATGTAAATCCGCGACCGCTTTTCGCCGCCGTAAACGCGCATCACTTTGGGGTGATTCAGCTTTTCGCCGATGCCCGCTTCCCTGTGGAAGCGGTCCGACAGGATCGGATCGGCCTCCATGTCGGGGTGGGGAATCTTCAAAGCGACCTGGCGGTTGTCACGCACGTCTGTGGCGCGATAGATCGAGGCCATGCCGCTGCGAGCGACTGGGGCATCAATGCGGTAAGAATCGATCTGAGAACCGGACTCTATGGCGTCATGAAAACCCATCGTGCGGCATGCTCCATCCGAAGGACTCATTCTACTGTACCGGGGAATGTGGTAGGAACAGTAAGGTTTCCGTAAGACTTTTCTAATCCAAAAGGGAGATCCCCCGGCTCTGCCGGGGTGGCAGTAGAACTTTGAGA
>OCZT010001808.1_pt1 | contig 22229 bp, 15 predicted proteins | sample 1539031 | NCBI WGS metagenome assembly OCZT01 (sample SAMEA3539308, study PRJEB22396) | soil metagenome | biome: tundra; feature: field; material: soil | place: USA | collected 2010-05 | depth 0.15 m | reverse complement strand
TCACCGCACTGACCACCGTCATCACCGATTACCAGGACAAACCCGCGACACGCCGACAACGGTCCTTGAACCCCGCCACCGGACCTTAACTCCCCAGCATTGGGGCTAGGCCGACCGGTAGCCAGCGCGTCCCCGTAGGCGGCGAGCGCACCGGGGAGGTCGTTCTCGCGTTCGCAGATCCGTCCCCTGTACTGGTAGCCGACGGCGTTGGCCAGCGGGTCCGGGCGGGCGAGCAACTCCTCGATGTCGCGGGCGAGCAGTTCTGGGCGGTCGCGCTGCATGTTGATCTCGGTCCGCGCGACCAGGGCAAGATCGACCCAATCGGCTGCCGGCGCGGTCTGATGATAATGCGCGATGCTGCGGTATCGTCGGCCAGAGGTCCAGGGCTCAGCCCGCTCCCGCTCGCGGCCGATGCCGATGAGGGCGTCCAGTTCGGTGATGGTTTCGTCGATGCGCCCCAGGTCACGCAGCAACGTGATGAGGTTGTGGCGGAATGCTAGGTTGTCGGGTTCCAGCCTGACTGCCTCAGCCATGGCCTCAACGGCCGCATCGCTGTCACCGAGGCTGTCCAGCGTGCCGGCGAGGTTGTTACGCGCCGCCGCATTGGCCGGCTCGGCCTCGATCCAGGCCCTGAACGCGTCAGCGGCCCCGCGGTAGTCCTTAAGCTCGCTGCGGGCGAGGCCGCGTATCCGGAGGGCATTCGCTGTCCCGGGTGCGATCTCGAGGGCGCGCTGCGCCCAGTGGAGCGCGCGCTGGTAGTCCTTCCCCTCGTAGAAAAGTACCCGGGCGACCTCGGCCACGAGCGTAGCGAACTGGTCGGCTGCCCCTGGCGTCCCCGACTGCTCCTCATACCGCCACCAGCTTTCGGCCTGCTCGATGAAATACACGCAGGCGTCGAACTGTCCCATGCCGAGGTAAGCCCGCGCCAGGTTAGCCGCCGCTGGAAACGCGTATTCCGCGCGGTCGGACTCGGCGGCCGCCTGAAGAAGATCTGACAGCGCCGTAAGCGCACGGTCGCCGGACTCGTCTAGGTCCTGGCGGATATCAGCGATCCGGGCAAATGCGTACAGCCTCTCGTCCTGGCCGTCCGCGGTGTCGGCTTCCACGGGCAGCGCCAGGACAGCGCCGTACCAGGCGAGCGCGCCCTCATAGTCGTTCCGGGACGCTTCCAGCTTCCCGAGCAAGATCCTCAGAGAACGCGCGGCGTCGCTACGCTTCCCGGCGACCGCGAGTGCCTCCGCCTGACGCAGCAAGAGCTCGACCTCACCGTCCTGCCGGTCTCTCAGTAGCCTCCTGCCCTCCTCCCACGCCTGCATCAGCACGTCGTCGAGTTCATCGCCAAGCGCGCCCAGTTCGTCAGCGGGATGCCCCAGCAGGACGGCCAGCTGCTCAGTAAGGTTCGCCACGGCCATTGCCCACCTTAGGTCCGGGTTCTCTCTTCCGCAGCCGGGAGCACGGTACGAATATTGACCAGCATGGTGCTCCACTCGGGTGCGCCTGCCGCATCAGCACCAGCGTCACGGCCGGCGGCGCGGCCCGTAAGCCGGGCAAGCGTGTTCTCTGTTCCTAGCTGCCGGGCCACCGGGCGAGGCATGGACGCTGCGCTGAGATCCGGTAGCTCGAAAGCACCGACCTCGAACCGGTGCTCGGCGGCGACCAGCTTGAACCAGTCACGGACCTCGGTTTCGCCGGCCTCCAGGCGGCTCCGGGGGATCGAAACGTCGACCGGCCTTCCCTCGTAGGCCACCGCCCACCCTCCCGGCGGGATTCGATCACCGGGGAAGAGCCTGGCGTGGCAGCGGAATCCGTCAGTCAGGTCAAGCAGCGCGCAGTACAGGCTCCGGTCGCTACGGTTGTGAATGTAGACGAATATGTACGGAGGCTCCCACCCGGTGTCTGTCCGCCGGTAGCTGAGCCGGATATCCCCGTCGGGACCTGACCTAACCGGCGTCCACCCCTGACGCCGCGGCTGTTCCTGCTTGTCTGCCCGGACAACGTCAATCGTCACCTGGCCGGTGAGCCTGGATAGCGGGTTATCGAGACTCCTCGTAAGGTGCCAGCGGGCAAGGTGCTCCAGTTGACCGGCCAAGGCCGCAGCTCCCTCCGCTGTGGCGGCGAAAGGTCCGGTGATCCGCGTGCCGTCTGGGCGGGCAACAATCAGGCCGCCAGCCCCGGCGGCGGCAACGAAGTGCGGGCCAGCTTGTTGCTGCCCCTGCGCCTCGGTCACATAGGCGCAACCAGCGAGGTTGTCACGGATCAGCCTGACTTCTTCCGGGCGACCGCGCAATTCCACGGTCGCCGGCGGCAGCGGAACGTCCACTACCGCTGCGTCGTACCGGACGCCCGGATCTGGCCGCCAGCCGCCTGCCGGCTTCACCTGGGAGCGGGTGAGACCGACATCGGTGACCTGGACCCGGCCGATAGGCCGATCAGGCGCCCCAGCGCCGTCCGCAGGGGAGGACCGCCGCACAGCCAGGATCGTTGTCTCGCCATCGCCGTCCGCCCCTGAGATCACAGAAGGCTGGACCCCGTGCACCATCCCGGCGTCGATCCACCAGCCGCCATGCACATACTCAAGCGCTATGCCAGGTCGGCGGCGCTGCACAGCACCTCCCAGCACGGGCTGGTCCAAGCCGTCAGCGTCCGGTGCATACAAGACCGGATGCTGGTCCCGGACGCGGTCACGGACGCCGACCGACGCCGCGGCAAGCACATCACGGTACGTCGCCCCCGGACCGAGGGTCTGTAGCGCCTGCTGCAGCATCGCTGAGAAGACACCGCGGTAGACACCGCCGATAACCATCTCCCTGGCGAACTGGTCAGCCTCACATGCCGACAACGCGACATGCCGTGCGAGAGGCTGTTCCGCATCGCCGTCAACCGCTGCCCGCACTCCAGGCAGATATGAATCAAGCAACCGCGGTCGCGACGCGGGCGGCACCTGGCGGACATGGACGTCTGACAGCCCCAGCACGTCACGGGTACCACTTCCCGAATGACAGCAGTCCAGGACCACCATCACGTGCGCACCGGCGACAGCCAACGACGCGATCAGCTCATTCAGCTCCTTATCGGCCAGATCCGGTATCCCGTCATGACGGCTGTCAGCACACACGAGTGTCTGGTTGCGCCCACTCGGCTCCAAGAACCAGAAACGCTCATCAACCGTCTCGTACGAGCCGTGCCCAGCAAAATAGAACACAGCTACATCCCCGGCCCCCGCCTCGCCCAGATGCTCAGAAAACCCAGAAATCACGGCACGCCGAGTACCGTGGCGGTCAAGAAGAGTACGCACCCGAAGCGCGCCGGGCTCGACCCGGCCCTCCAGAAACCCTTTGAACGCCAGCGCGTCATCAACACAGCCGCTGAGCGGTCTTGCAGCCAGGTAATCATTAATCCCGACAACCAACGCATACACGGTTCCCGGCACGGCCACCCCAAACATAACTCCGCTTACTTACCAGCCCGGTCCTGCCAAGAGGCGCCGCCGACCAGACTGAGAGGCAACATCTAGAACGTACTACTCCACGCCACAGGTACCCCTGAGCTTGGTTGCTTTTGCGTTAGCGCGAAAACCCGGACAACCAGGGACATCCGCATGGCAGCCGACGCGCGCTAAGCCTCCCCGCCAGAGACGCGCCGGTCCCGGCCGGATGGCGATTCCCTGCCACAACGCGGCGCACCCAGCGGACCGCGGCCAGTGAACCGCCCCATCTTCACTGTCGCCCACGTCAAAACCGAGGACCTCGCGATGCCCGTCTGCGGCCACCCCGGTGGCGACCACGACGGCCTGGGACACGACCCGTGACTGACCCGGGCCTTGCAGTAGATGGCGTCCAGGAACACGTAGGGGAACGCCATCCCGGCCAGCGACCGGCATAACCCGGGACGTCGGCGAAGAAACCACCGTCGGCCCAGAGCGGACCACGGCACTCGTTGCCGTCCGCACCGGCCTGCCCGGCGCCTAGGCCGACGGGCGGAGGCGGTTCCGCGGGCAGCCGAACAGCACGTACGCCGTCCAGCCCGGATCGTGGCGTTCGAAACCGTCGAGCCGGGCGAGCCGCAAGGCCTCACCCACCGGCTCGCCTGCGCAGAGACGGTCGTAGAACACCTCGGCGATCCGCCGCGAACCCTCGTCGAAGACCGGCCAGAGACTACCGACGTAGTTGACCGCGCCGGCGGCGAGGAACGCCGACGCGATGCCGGTCCACAGCACGCCCTGGCCGTCGTCCGCCCGGGTGAGCAGGCCAGTCTCGCAGGCGTTCGTGAACACGATCGGCAGGCCGGTGAACGCCGACGACAGGTGTCCGGTGGTCAGCACGCCCTCCCGGAAGATCAGCCCGCACTCGCCGGACCGTTGCCCGTCGAACCAGCAGTGCCCGGCGAAGTGGATCAGATTGGCCCGGGCGCTGGCCGGCAGGAACTCGCTCAGGTCCCGGTCGCCGGTGACGAGGTGGGTGCGGACCTGCGGCTGGGCGTTCAGGTGCTCGGTCAGCGCCTGGACCTCGGCTCGCGCTTCCGGCACCGGCTTGCCGGGAACCGCATCGGCGCACTCTGCCAGCACGGCCCGGATGTCCGGCGGCCTGTGGACATCCTCCGACAAGGCGGCTCGGGCGACGAGCAGGGCGGTGGCCGGCAGGTCCGGGCCGGATAGCCGGCCCACCGCGTACCGGGTGGCGAGCGGCGGGTCACCGACCAGCTCGATCGGGAAGCCGGCATACGACGAGATCAGCGCCACGTATCGGGGTGCCAGCGCGTGGAGGGCGGCGCATGTGGCGGCGAAGCGGTCCAGCAGCTCGACGCTGACCGTTTCCGTCTCCTCCATCAGTGCATCGCGGGTCACCCCGCGGATCGCCTCGCCGGTGACCAGGCGCTCGGCCCGCCCGCAAGCCACCGCGAACGCCTCGTCGGTCTCCGGCATTAGGAACAGCGGCGCCTGGAGGGCCGCGGCGTAGTTCGCGGCGAGGAACGCGAACTGACGCTGCGCGGGGCCGAGGGCGGACAGCACGACGTACTCCGCCGGGCTCATCTCCGCCAGCAGCGCTCGGCTGGCCAGCAGATGCGGATGCGTCTCGTCGAGGCTGGCGAGAAGGCCGGCGTGGCGCCGCCGCACCCGCTGCTGGAAGTCGTGCGCCATGCCTGCCGGCGTGCCAGGCAACGGGAGCACCCGCCAGGCGCCGACGGGCAGCCTTTGCCGGGCCACGTCGGTCGCGTACACCTCGGCAGGCTCGAGCGCCGCAAGGACGCCGACGGCCTCGTCCAGCGGCACGACCAGCGCGCCGAGCAGCCGCGCGTGCGGTACCGCACTCACCAGCGACGCATCGGGGTCGTCGACGACCAGCACCGGGCGCTGCGGCACCCGCAGGTCGGTCAGGTGCATCAGCGCCGTGCCGCTGCCCGCCACGGAGAGCACCGGGTCCCCGCCCGCCGAGTGGATTGCCCGGTGCCGGTACCGCCTAAGGAGGGCGGTCCAGTCCACCGGATTGTCGAACAGCGTGGCGATCTGCCGGGCCGCGGCCGGGTTGCCCTTGACGCTGACGTACCCCGGTGCCCAGCCGGCCAGCGGCGGCCCGACCTTGATGTCGGAACCGTGGAGGACCACCGGGATATTCTCGACGTCGCGGCGGCGCAGCGCGGCGAGATCGAGCATCATCTGCGCCGCCGCCGGGACGAGCGCCCGCGGGACGACGATCACCTGCACGGTGTCCGCGAGCCGGAACGGCGCCCGGGCGGAGGCGGCCGCGCGCAGCAGGTAGGGGGCCCCGGGCAGCCGCCGGATCGGCTCGGCGAAGACGGACAGCGCAGCGAGGGCTGTAGCGGCCTCCGCCGGGTCGACGAGCCACAGCAGCTCCCGGCGCGGCTCGAAGAGGCCGGCGAGCAAGCGGGCGGCGTCCTCCGGGCGGTCCGGAGTGCCGACCAGCACCACCTCACGCGGGCGGATCGTTGCGAGCAGACTGTAGGCATCGTCGCCGAGACCGTCACGGAAGTACAGCAACGGGCCGTAGCCATGCATCGCCTCCGCCGGGAACGCGATGCTCGGCGTCGCGTGCGAGAACGTGGCCGCGCAGGCGGCGGCGCCCGGGCCGGCGTCCTCCCGTACCACGAAGGCGACGTCGGAGAACGCGATCCGAGGCGAGGCCTTGAGCAGCAGCTGGGCGCCGCCGGCGAGTCGCACGGTCGCGCCGCCCGCGGACCGGTGGGTGACGGCGACCTCCGCCGTGTCGCCGTCCTCCTCCGCGGCCGGGGCAGTCACCTCGACCGTGATGCCCTGCGCACCGAACACCAGGAGCTCGCCCTTGCGGCGCACCTCGCCGGGCGCCTTCGTGTCCAGCACGCCGGTGACCTGGTGGTACCGTCCGATGTACGGCAGGCCGATCTCGAACTCCACGTCCGAGCCCATCGGGTCGAGCTCGACCAGCCAGGTGTCCCACCCGCTGGTGGGCAACCGGGCGGCCACAAGCCGGATCGGCGTCTCGCCGGCCGCCGCCACCCCCTCGGCGCAGGCGACATACGCGGGAAGGTCGTCCCAGGTGAGCATCGGGGTCAAGTGCCACAACGCGCCCAGGCTGGCGGACCGCAGCTCGGCCACGGTGCGGATGCCCGGCCGTACCTCCGCCAGGCGCACCCCGCCTAGCCGCACGCTGCGCCGGAGAGACGGAATCGACAGGACTAGTGCGTCCCCGCCGTCCTCGATAAGCAGGCCGGTGACGAGCGCGCCGTCTGCCGTCCGCTCGAACTCGAGCGCCGACCGCCACGGCCACGCGATGGCCCGCACCACGCTCAGCGGCGACCGCCCCAGACCGGCGAGCAGCCGACCCGCCGCCTCCAGTTCGGCTGCACCGACCAGGCCGGCACGGAATGCCTCGGCCGCGAGCAGCGCCGTCCACAGCGGAGTCGTCTCCGCGATCGGACCGAGCTGGTCTGGGAGGCGCGCCACCAGGCCCGAGTCGACCAGCTCGTCGATCAACTCAATGATCCTCGCGAGCGCGTGCCGGCCGACGTCCGGCAACACAGCGTCGCGCCACGGGCTCAGCGCGACCAGTTCCGCGGCGGCGTCGACGCACTCGAGGGCAAGGCTCGGGTTCACGCGCAGCGACAGCTCGATGGCCCGGTCGAGGTGGCTCGACGCACTGGCGGCCCACCACGTCACCAGCCGGCGGGTGTTGACGTGGCCCTCAGCGAAGGCGCACAGCCACTCGTAGAAGGCGAGCGACACATCCCCGCTTCCGTAGTAGCGCTCGTGCGAGTAGAGGTCGATCAGCCGGAGGTAAACCCTGGCTGCCCGGACGGCGGCGTGAGCCTCGCTGTCTTTTCGGTTCTGTTCCCGGGCGAGCTCGGCCGAGCGCCCGTACGCGTCGAGGGCCTTGCGGTACCAGTGTGCCGACTCCACCGGCTTGCGGTGGATCAGCCTGTCGTCGTACGTGGACGCGGCCAGCCGGGCCCGGGCATCGCCGAGGTTGGCGTAGTCGACGTACCGGCTGTCGTTTCCCGCCCCGGCCGCGGCCCACCGCTCGCCAACCGCGGCTGTCTCGACGAGCAGCACCTCCGCGCGGCGGAGCAGGTCGAGCCGCTCGCCGGGCGGCTTGAGACCGGCGTACGTCCCGTAGCCGAGCGCGAGGTTGTTCGCGCGGACCCCGTACGCCTCGGCCCGAGCCTCCGGATCGGTCCGCTCCTTGGCCTCGCCGAGCAGGGCGATGCCGAGTTCCAGCTCCTCGACCGGATCATGCTGCGGGTCGAACACGTTGACGATACAGAAGCCGAGGTTGTTGGCCGCCCACAGATCCTCCTCGGCGACGGCGGCCGGGGCGGAGCGTAGTTCCGCGAGCAGCGGCTCACCGTAGCGGCGCCCGAGATCACGGGACGCGGCGGCGAGGACGGCACGCTGCTCCGGGTAGAACTCGAGCGCTTTGTGTACCGCCACGGCCAGATGCGAGGCGGCCAGGCGGCACCGCCGCCCGTCCGCGCCGTCCATCTCCAGGTCGCGCAGCTCGCGGAACAGCCGGTTCACCAGGTCCACCGGGTCGGCGGTGGCGAGGTCATCGATCAGGCGTGCAGCCGGGTCCGCCGCCGTTTGGGCCGTCGGCCGGTCCGGGGCGGGGGCGTCGTCCGCCAGCCACCCCCGCCACGACGCCGTGCCGGCCAGCCCGGTCAGTAGCTCAGTCCGCCCGTCCGCCTCGGCGACCCGGACCGCGAGCGCCATGGCGAGCACCAGAACCGGCCGGAACTCGGGCCGGTTGCTCGCCGCGGCGACGCGCACATAACCGGCCAGCACGGTGGCGATCGCCTCGCACCACGGCTCGGCCAGACCGCTCTGTACAAGCCTCGCCCGGTCGGCGATCCGCTCCGGCTCGAGGCTCTGAGCAGGGCCGGCCAGCGTCCGCGCGAGATCGGCGAGACCGGACGCCACGGCCGACAGGGGGCGATGTCCGATGGCGTTGGCGGTCGCTGCGACCGCTGTGAGGCTGGTTGCCAGGCCGACCGGATCGCGCTCGGCCTCCGCGGCCGCCGTCTCCAGAATCGCCAGCACGGCGGCGTTCTGCGCCGCCCAGTCGATGACCCCGGCCTGCTCGGCGATCCGGAGCAGGCGCTCGATACGGGCGCCCAACTCGGCGACCGCCCGCGCCTCGTCGATCGCCGGGGCGAAATCGACGTGTGAACCGGCACCGTGCCGGAGCAAGACCGATGCGATCCGGACTTCGAGGTGAGCGACGGCGAGGGCCGGTGCTGCGAACCGGGATGCGGCGCGTTCGGCGTCCTCCGCGGGCACCCTCTCCTCGACCCGGCGCATCACCTCGCCCGCCTTCGAGCTTTCCGCCGCGTCCCGGTACGCCTCCGCACCGCGGGCCCACTGCTCTCGATCAAGCTGGTGGCGGAGGGTGATGAGGTCGTCGGCCAGCCAGTCGATGTCGGCGTCGGTCTGCGGTTCCCACCGGCTCGCCGTGACCCTGGAAATCTCGTCCCTGACCGCGCGCAGGGCGGCAGCCGGGTCGTGGCCCGCAAGGATGCTGTCCGCGATCTGGGCCATCCGGGTGTCCCGAGTCTGGGCGTCTGCGTGGCTACTCACCCAGCCGCGGTCATTGATGTTCTCGAGGATCAGCACGCGGTGCCGGTACCCGATGTCGTGCATGTACGCGATGTTGCGGAACAGCCTGTCGAGCCGGTCACCCGCGACGTCGGGCAGCGACGGCACGTAAGCCGAGTCGGCTGGATCCCACCGCGCCAGGTATCGCGCCCGCAGGTCGGCCACGCGCTCCCATTCGCCGCGGAGCATCGCCGCCCGGATCATGGCCGCGGCGGCGGCCAGCTCGTGCGGATCGGTTTCGCTGGTCATCGGGAACGATTGTCGACGATGGCCTGCGGGTGCCTCAAGCTCGCCCGGTGCCGTTGCCGCTCAGCGCCGCCTTGAGCAGGGATTGAGCCGCGTCGTGTGATCTTGTCGCGTGCTTGCGCGGGACTGCATGTGAGCACATGTCCAGCCATGAGTCCTTTGGGCTTGAGAGTTAGGAGGTGGCACAGTCGATGGTGAACGGCGGGTGGACCAGTACGCACACCGTTAACTTCATCGGTTGCCATCTGTCCTCCAAGCCGTGTGGCTTTCGCTGCACGAGAATTAGTCGTGTCCGCTGGACGGTCACGATGAATGCCTGCATTTGGAACCGCGTCCTTTCGCTCAGTCTCCAGCTTCGGAGGTCAGGGCATTACTTTTGGCTCTCTGACGTCGGGTCTGTTCCAGCTTTCACCAGGGCAGCTTTCGACGCTCATCGCAGAGTAATTGCGTGACCTGGCATCTTGCTACCTCTGCCGCCCAGCAGGAAGCACAATGAGGAGATCCGTTGCTTAAGGAGGATTATTCAGAAGTCCGCTGTTCGCCCGCATCACCGCAGGTCACAGGCCTGCGGCACGGGAGTTTTAAATAATCCTCAAGGTACGTTCGCGCATCGACATGAGCGAGCGGTCAGCGATTGTCGGTGAGTCAGAGACCCGCACAGATCATCCTAGTCTGCGCAGTCTCGATCGCGATCGGCTGGCAGCTGCCAACCGCGCCGAACGGCGGATCAGGAGCGACGAGATCCAGTGTCCAGTTACATTTCGTGATCGGGCTGGCCGTCTCCGGGCAGTTCCTGATGGCCGTTGATGGGCAGATTCCGATTCCGAAGACCGCCAATACCCGCAGGCGAAGCCTGTGGCCGAACGACCTTGACAGGCGACGGAGGACGGCCATCCTCGCGGCTCTGAGGAAGGGCCCCGCACGCGAGCAGCGGAGCCAGATCTCACCGACAAAACGCACACCCTGTTGATCAACAACTGGATCCGCAACTGACCGATAAGTGGCGCCAAAACTGACCTACAGAGCCAGATCTGGGTTCCTGGGCAGGTAGAGTAGTGGAGCGTGGTAGCGGAGAAGGAAGATCCGGTCCAGGAGGTCTACCTCGTCGTCGGGGGGGTGCTCGCGAGCGAGCCAGGCCACCGCGTCACGGCCACTGCCCGGGCCCCATAGCCATTCCGCCGGGTTGCGGGCGGTCTCGTACTTGGCGTCGAAGTGCAGCAGGTCCCGGTCGTGAGGGACACCGCGCACCAGCGCGTGGGCACCCGGACCGGACTCAAGGACGCAGAGGGCCCCGTCAGCAGCGCTGACTCCACTCGGGACGCAGCTTCGCCGAACTGGCACGGGCCCTCGCTGGGCTGCCCACGTACCGGCTGGACGCCATCCCCGCCGCTGACGACGTGTCCGGGGGCGAAGGCTGCCGCTGCCAAGCAGCAGGCCACCCAGGACCAGGCCATGCAGTCCGGGCCGTACCATGGGGCCACATACCCGGCATCCAGGCGGAGGGAGCGAGACGGATGGCGGTGGCCAACGCGTCCTGGCCGCTGTCCGGCGAGGCGGAACGCGCCGGGCTGACCGGCATCCTCTCGGAGTTCCGCGCCGCGCTGGAAGAGGAGACCGGCACCGGCCGGCGTATGACAGCGCCTGCGGTCCGCGACGGCGCCCGCAATGCCCGATGAGCACCAGCGAGTGGTCGGGCCAGGGCTGGACGGTTACTGTCACCGACACGGAGATGGCCCTCGCTCAGGCGTCGGGCCCCGTCACTATCTCCAGCACGAACGCCGCCCGGCTCGAGGTGCGGCGTCGGTGGTTCCGGTGGAGCCTGCACAACGACCGTCAGCCACTCGTGTACCTCCGTGGCATCACGAAAACCGACGCCTCGGCCCTGTCAGGGGCGCTGCGGCGTCTCGCCCTGACACCGGCGATCGCTGACGCGGTCGCCTGGCACGCCGCCGTCACTCAGCTTCTCGCCGGGGCGCGCACCGGGCAACGGTGGATCCCGGCCGAGACGGTCGACGCGCTGCTCGCGACCCGTCCCGAACCGCGGCTTCTGGACCGTGTCCATGCGGCCGGGTGCGAACCGTCCCTGACCGCCGGTCAGCTTGAGGCGGTGGGCTTCCTGGACGCCCGCCTGGAGTCGGTGGTGGCCGGCGCAAACGAGCAGATCATGGCCAGTGAGCTGTCCTCGCGGCGGCCGTTCTTCGACACAATCGAGAAGGCCCCGCTCACCGACGAGCAGGCACGAGCGGTCGTGTGCTTCGACAACCGGGTCCAGGTCCTGGCCGCCGCCGGATCCGGGAAGACCTCGGTGATGGTCGCCCGCGCCGCCTACGCCGTCAGCCGCGGGTTCGTCGCCCCTGGCCGCATCCTGCTGCTGGCGTTCAACAAGGCTGCCGCGACCGAGCTGCAGGAACGCGTCGCGGCGCGGTTTGCGGCGGCCGGGATCGACTCGTCCGGGCTGCGGGCCTCCACGTTCCATTCCTTCGGACTCGACGTCATCGGCCGGGCCACCGGCGAGAAGCCCCGCCTGGCGCGGTGGCTGGACCAGGGCGAAGACGTGGCGATGGTCCTGCGCATCGCCGACGAGCTGCGGGACGCCTCGGAGTCCTTCCGGTACCACTGGGACCTGTACCGCCTGCTGTTCGCGAACGCCCCGGCCGATCTCGCCGAGAACGAACCGGACGGCTATGACCCCGCGACCCGGCAGGCCGGCTACCGGACATTCGCCGGCGAGGTGGTCAAGAGCCACGGCGAACGGCTGATCGCCGACTTCCTGTACCTCAACGGAGTCGACTACGTCTACGAACGGCCCTACGAGGTCGACGTCAGCGACTCCACGCACTCGCAGTACCGGCCGGACTTCTACTACCCTGGCATTGACGTCTGGCACGAGCACTGGGCACTCGGCCAGGACGGTAAGCCTCCCCCGGAGTTTCAGGGCTACGCCGAGGGCATGGCATGGAAGCGCCGCCTGCACGCCCAGCACGGGACAACGCTCGTCGAGTCCACGTGGGCAGACGTCATGTTCGGTGACGGCCTGACCAAGCTTAAGGACAAACTCACGCGGCCCGGGCTGAGGTTCGACTGGAACCCAGACCGTCCCGTCAACGACGGGCGGGCGAAGCCTATGAAGCACGGGGACCTCGCGCAGCTCGTCAGGACCTTCATGACGCATGTCAAGTCGAACTCGTGGACAGCGGAAGACCTCGAACGCCGGCTCGCGGCCGACCTCGCACGCCTCAACGGCTTCCGGACCCGGCTGTTCCTCGAGATGTACTGGCAGATCCACGCCGGGTGGGAACAGCGACTTGCCGCCGACCGCAGCGTCGACTTCGAGGACATGCTGGTCCAGGCCGCCGGCCACCTCGAAGCCGGGAACATCGGCGCCGACTACGACCTGATCATGGTCGACGAGTTCCAGGACGCCAGCCGGGCCCGCGCCCGCCTCGTCCGCGGCCTGGTGAAGACGCCCGGCCGGTTCCTGATGGCGGTAGGCGACGACTGGCAGTCAATCAACCGGTTCGCAGGGGCCGACCTCTCCGTGATGACGGACTTCGAGGCCTTGTTCGGCCGGGGACACCAGCTGGCGCTGACGACCACCTTCCGGTGCACGCAGACGATCTGCGATGTCGCCCGAACCTTCATGTCGAAGAACCCGGACCAGTTCAGCAAGCCGATGCGATCCGCGCACCAAGATCCCGGCCCGCCCGTCACGGTCATCCGAGCCGACGACCCCGCCGGCGCACTGGCCTCCTACCTCGACGAACTGTCCACCGCTGTCGCAGGCGGCAGCGTCCCAACCGGCCGCGACGGCACGGTCAGCGTCGACGTTCTCGGGCGCTACAAGTTCGAGCGCGACGTCCTCCCCAAGCACCCACCGGTCAACCTGCACGTCACGTTCCGCACCGTGCACGGCTCCAAAGGGCTCGAGGCCGACTACATCGTGATCCCCGGCATGACCACCGGCACGCACGGGTTCCCGAGCACAATCGCCGACGACCCCGTGCTCGACCTGGCCATGCCCGCGCCCGAAACGTTCCCGCACGCCGAGGAACGCCGTCTTTTCTACGTGGCGCTGACCCGGGCACGCCGAGCGGTCCTGCTTATCACCCACCCGCGACGGATGTCCCCGTTCGTCATCGAACTCCTCAAAGACCCCCACGTGACCGTCACAGGCAACAGTGACGCCCCGGCTGAGATCTGCCCAGGGTGCGGTCAAGGGACGCTGGTCGAACGAAACGGCAAGTTCGGCCCGTTTCTGGGCTGCTCGACCTTCCCGGCGTGCAAGCACACACGCCAGGTGCAGCAGCGGCCGACGGGCACCAATCCGGCCGCCCGACGACGGCACTGAGGCCACAGTGCAGATGTACCCGCCGGGTAATTCCCGGCGGACCATCCGGCTTGACCTGGTGCCCAGCATGCGGTCACCGGTGCTGGAGATGGGCGTGGCCAGCGCAACGGAACTCGATGAGCTGGATGCGGCGGGCCTGGGCGCGTTCCGCCGCGACCTCGCCAGGTCGCTGAACAACCCTGGCATACCGGCTGGCCGACCAAACCGTCTGACCTCAGCCCAAAGTTAGCATCAGCGGCGTGACATTCAGTGAGACGGAACGGGCCCGCGCGGGGGCCTGGAAGACGAGGACCGCGACGCTGCCGGACGCGGCGAAACAGCCCGCTCCCTACGTCGGCAAGGACGGCCGTGCCGGCACCGCGCGCTACGACTTCTGCCTGCCGGCCGAGTTCGCTGACTACACCTTGTTGCCGGAGGTCCGCCCTTCGGGCGCTGACGTTCTTCGCCGAGCTGGGTATCCCGTGGCATGCGTCGGTGCACAGCGGCCCGAGCAACCACCTGCTCTCCTCGCAAGTCCAGTGCGTGAAACGCCCTTGCACAGATGATGCGTGAGCCATCGCGGTTGGTCCGCGCGTTCGGCGACCTGCTCGGCACTGCCGAGGTGCTCGAGATCGAGCCAGAGGACTTCTTCAACGAAGCGAGCAACGGCATGCGAGTACGCGGCGCGCACTGCACGAGCGTGGACGCCGCCTTCCTGCATTGCACCGTCGGCGACGTCGTAGAACTCGTGCTGGTCGAGTAGAAATACTCGGAGTCGTATCGGCTTCGTCCGTCGGCGTCGGCAAAGGATCGCGTTCGGGTCGGCCGCTATTCGGCAGCGATCGCCGACAGGCAGGGCCCCGTGCGCGGCGACATCCTCCCCGTCGCCGCCCTGTTCGACGAGCCGTTCTACCAGCTGGTCCGGGAACGACTACTCGCCCATGCGCTGGAACGAAGCAGCGCCGAGGGCGTAACACGAGTCCGGGTTGTCCACGTCTTCTCGCCAGCCAATGACGCCTACCAACGGTCGTTGGCGCGCCCGGAGCATCGCGCACTCGGCGAGACGGTCAGCGCCGTTTGGCAGCAGCTGCTCCACGCGACGAACCGCTTGGTGTCGATGGGCCCCGCCACCTTCCTCGATGCCACCATCACCTCATCCGAGTACGTATCTCGCTACGGCGACCGGATGGGCACAACGACTAGCATGGTCTCGACGAGTTCAGCATCGATGATCTAACCGATCTTGAAGACGTGACCGGCTTTGACGGCGAGATCTCGTCCACCACGAATGGGCGGGAGCTGCGCGCCGGAACCGCCGGCACCGTGATCGAATACCCATTCAGCCAAGACGATCTACAGAGACTCTCCGCCGAGGTCGAGGGCGAACACGCCGAGGCGATCGATCGCCTCGGCGTGGAAGAGGACTGACAGATGCCGAGCCGCGCCGAGATCCTCGACCCCGAACGAGAACACCCATTCACTGTCAAGGCCTCATCCGGCGACCGCCGAACCTCGGTGTCCAGCAGTGTCATCCGCTGCATCTACGACGGCCAGCGCGCCGTCGCGGTCGGCAGCGACGCCAGTGCCAAGACCCAGATCGGGGCGTTGCTCGACCTCCTGCACCTGCACTACGACGGCGCAGACGAGGCCACGCCGAGCGTGACGAACCGGGACGAGCTCACGATCATCCTGGGAGACCACAAGAACGAGGCCGTCGACGCCCTCTGCACACTGCGAGACAACGTCGTCGGCGCACCTCGCGTGAACATCCGCGTCCACGAACCAGATCAGTCGCTGAGCCTCATCGGACGATCCGCCCTGGACCTCGCCGATGAACTAAACCTCTATCCCGGATGGTCCGACCTGTTGAAGGCAGTGAGGCAGCCACCGACACTGGTCGAGACTTTGGCGCAATCACTCAACATCGCAGAAGTACGCGCCTACCCGATGCTGGCCGCGCGCGGCACCTGGTCGATGCGAGTCGAGGGACTTGAAATCGGCCGATTCCGCGACCGGCATGGATGGCTCGACGTCGGTAAAGACGCCTCGAGTGGAGCGCAGAGCGAGGCGCGCAGGATCTGGCAGCACGCGACAGGCCTACGCGAGCGACACCTCGTCGAGGAAGGCAATCCGGAATCAGTCGCGGCCTGCGTCGACCTCGTGCGCGGGTTCGCGACCGCCTGGCTGACGAGCGACGGCACAACACGCATCCGACAAAACGAGCACGCCCTTGAGTCCCGCATCCTTCGCGGTCACACCCGACTTCGCACATCCGGCAACCGCATGCTGGAACTCATCAGCGGCCAGCATCCCGTCGTGAACTGGGGCAGCCAGTTCCCGACGAAGTGGGGACGTCAGGGCGCCGCCCGCTACCTGGATGCGATACTGCGTGACGGCGCGACGCGTGGGCGATCGAGATGAAGGTCGCGGGCTCGGCGGGCGTCGGCCAGTACTACCGCCACGCGATCGCTCAGGCCGTGCTCTACCGCGAGTTCATCAAGCGAGCCACGCCCCTGCACTGGTGGTTCGACGCGAAGGATCTCACGGCCGGCCACTGCAAGGGCGCCGTAGTCGTTCCCAAGTTGACCGGCGCAAACATGGTCTGGCGCGACGGACTGCAACGGCTATGCCGAACCTTCGATATCGACCTCATCGAGGTGGAGCCCGCGAGCGCCTGGCTGCGACACGTTGACGGTCCATCAGACCGTTCCGAAACCCAGCGCTCGCGTCCCGGCTCATCTGTCTGCGACCCGCATGACTTTGCTGGATGGTCCAGATAATCGAGCGTGACCTCATCCGAGAGCGCACCAAGGACAGCCTGGCCGTCACCACTGCCCGCGGCCGGAACGGCGCCCGCAAGCGGCGGCTGACCGAGGAGCAGAAGGCCACCGCCCGCAAGCTCCGCGCCGACGGGCACAGTATCCGCGAGATCGGCCAGCTGCTAGGCAACGGCAAACCTGTCTCACGCCAGACGGTCTACCGGGCTTAGGGATGCTGTCCACGTAGCCGATCCGGCGCGCCGAGGCCCTGTCCCGCCGGGGATCCTGGTGGCTAATTTGCGACACGCCGCCTGGCCTACCGGTTTCCGGTCGTCGTCTTGGTCATGATCTGGCCTGCGGTCGTTTTCCCCCTCGTCCCGGCCGCAGATTCGGGTATGTCATGTGCATGCAGCCTGCCGCCTGGCCGGAGCCGGATCCGCAGATCGCGGCGGCGATCGCGGTCATGTACGGGACCAGGAAGACGGCGCGGCCGCTCCCTCTGTGTCAAGATCCGTGATCGTCTGGGTGAGTGGCTGCGTGATGAGGTTTTCGCGGCTGCGTTCGGTGACAGGGGCCGTCCGGGCTGGTCCCCGTCGCGGCTGGCGCTGGTGAGGGTGCTGCAGCGGGCGGAGAACCTGACTGACCGGCTGGCAGCCGATGCGGTCCGGCTGCGGCTGGACTGGAAGTACCTGCTCGGGCTGCCCGCTGATGATCCGGGCTTTGATCACACGGTGCTGGCTGAGTTCCGGGGCAGGGTAGCCGATTCCGGGCTGGAGCAGGTGGTGCTGGACGCGCTGCTGAGCAAGCTAGCGGCCGGGGGGCTGGTCAAGGCGGGCGGCAGGCAGCGCACCGATTCCACGCACGTGATCGCGGCGGTGGCAGCGCTGAACCGGCTGGAACTGGCCGGGGAGAGCGTGCGGGCGGTGCTGGAGGCGCTGACGGCCGCACACCCGGCCTGGGTGGCGCAGCGGATCTGCGTGCCCGATTTCGCCCGCCGCTACGGCACCCCGATGACCTCCTGGCGGCCCCCGGCATCGCAGGCCAGGCGCGATGAGCTGGCGATCGCCTACGCCCGCGACGGGTACGCGCTGCTGGAGGCGGTCTATGACAGCTCCTCGCCGGGCTGGCTGCGCGAGCTTCCCGCAGTGGAGGTGCTGCGCCGGGTGCTGCTGCAGAACTACACGCGGACTATCACCGGCGGCAGGGAGGTGATCAGACGGCGGGAGAAGGAGCCTGAGGGCGACGGTCTCCCGTCCGGCCATAGGCGGATCGCCTCCCCGTATGACACCGATGCCCGGTGGGGTGTCAAGCGTGACACCTTCTGGCTGGGTTACAAGCTGCACATCACCGAGACCTGCGACGATGCCCCGCCCTGCAGCTGCCGCCCGCCCGGAGCCCGCCAGCTCGCCGCGGACAGCGCCGGGCCGGGCGGGCACGAGGACGGCGGCCGCGGGCATGACAGGGACTGCGCGCAGCTGGTGTTCCCGAACCTGATCACGCACGTGGCTACCACCGATGCCACGGTGACCGGTAACCAGATGACCGGCGCCATCCACGACGACCTGACCGCAAAGAACCTGGCCCCGGGACGGCACTACCTCGATTCGGGCTACCTCAGCGCCGCGGTCGTGGTCTCGGCGCTGACTACCTGGGGCATCGCGCTGATCGGGCCGCTGCTGGCAGACACCTCCGCGCAGGCCCGGGCCGGCCACGGCTACGCCCGGGCCGACTTCACCATCGACGGCGCCCGCACCGTCACCTGCCCGCAAGGCAAGACCGCAGCGGCCTGGACGCCGTGCACCCAGCACGGCAAGGACGCCATCGTGGCTACCTTCTCCGCCGGCGACTGCGGCCCCTGCCCGGCCCGCGGCCAGTGCACCACCGGGAAACGACGGCAGCTGACGCTAATGCCCCGCGACCTGGCCGAAGCCCAGGCCGCAGGCCGGAACGCGGAAAACACGATCCCGTTCCAGGCCGACTACGCCCGCCGCGCCGGCGTCGAGGGAACCATGCACCAGGCCGCCAGCCACGGAGCACGGCGCGCCCGCTACCGCGGCCTGCCCAAAACCCGCCTCGACCACATCTACATGGCCACCGCCCTCAACCTCCTCCGGCTAGAGGCCTACTGGACCGGCACCCCGCTGGACCGGCAGCGGACCAGCCACCTGGCACGCCTCGAACTCAGCCTCGCCGCATGACGGGGAATTAACCACCAGGATCGCCGGGAGGAGCAAAACGGACACGGCCCGCATCCCCCCCTTCAGGGGTTGACCATCCTGCCGCGTGCTGAAACCCTTCCGCCAAGGGTGGGGATGCCAGATGAGTTACTTGGGGTTGGGTCTTTCTTGCTGACGCTATTCGTCGGCGCTGGCCTGGGTACGTCCGCGACCGCCGGGACGGCTTCGGTCAGCATGCACTCTGCAGTCGTGGCGCCTGCTCCAGTCGCCGTTCAGGTAGGCCGTCGTTTCCCGACGATGACTTGCCAGGTCCGACGATGACGCCGACGAGCACGTTTGAACCGTCACAACTATCCCTCATGCCTCAGCGGCCACCAGAGCACGTATAGTAAACCTTGAAGTACATATAGTAACTAGGGCGTGCGTCGCTCCTAGGTAACCCCGACCGGCGCTAATAGCGTCTGTAGAGTATGGGCCCGGATTTTCCGCCGGGTCAGTTGGTTCAGTAGCGCCTTTACGGTGAGCCAATCTGGGGGTTGCGGATGTGGCGCGGGTGCCACATTTTGAGTCGTTGGGGCGCGGGACAGACATGGACGTCTTTGGGGTTCGTGACCAGCTGGTTGACAACTGCCTGCAGCTCATCGGCAGCTTCGTTGACCTCCGCGACAAGAGCCCATTAAAGCACTTCAGTGACCGTCTACTCCATGGACGCCGTGGCCGACAGCGACCTCATGGACCTGCAGAGGTCTCTAACGATCGCCTACCTCGAAAGCCTGCAGGTGACGTTCGATTGAGGCGCCCAACAGGAGTCGGCCGACGACCAGGCAAGGGTTCTTGCGGACCGGCCCGACAACGTGTTTGCCAACCCCGTGATGCTCGGGTTCGTTCTCACCGGCCCAGAGGCCGTGGCTTGGTCGAGGTAGCCAGAGCTTGCAGTTCCTGGTTCTGGACGAGCTGCACACCTACCGCTTGAAGGTGTCCAACTGAGCAACGAGAAGGCAGCGCCGCCAGGCCCGGTACGGATGATGCTCGGTTTGCTGGCCAAAGAAGGAATAACAGCTGGGACGGTCACCAGCCTCACCCGGCTGCTAGCCACGGCTGGGAGGCCCAGTTCGCCGGCCGCCGCCCGCGCCATGCTGACCATTGCGGTGAACGCCGGCGCCCTAACGCTCGACGGGGAGAACTTTCAGGTCGTGGGACCGGACGGCGAGCCGCTCGGGCCGTCAACCGCCGACCTGCCCACCGCCGCCCAGGGCGAGGAAACGGCGGAGGACGCGCAGCTTGGGCCAGACGCGCAGTCAAGGCCGCTGCGGGTCGTCGCACTCGATGTCGAGGCGGCCGTGCGCGCCCGTGTTGAGGACGGTGGCACTCTGCGGCGCGCCATCTGGCAGCTCGGGGCGGTCCGCTTCGGCCCCGACCAGCTGTGGGTCGACGCGCAGCCCACGTTCAGCCGCTACGTCAGCATGCCTGACGATTTCAGCGTTCCCGGGCACCGCGCTACGTTCCACGCCGCACAGCAGGTCCCGGCTGAACAGGCGATGGCCGGGCTCGCCGGCTACCTCGCGGGCGCGGACATGGTGGTGGCCTACAACGGGACGGGTTTGGACTTCCCCGTCCTGGATGCTGCACTCGAGCAGGCCGGGCAGGCACCGCTACCTGAGGCTCGCGCCGACGGCCAGTACCTTTCCTACTGCATGTGGCCTGGTGCTGAAAGTCACCGCCTAGCCGACATCGTGCGGCACGCTGGGCTGACGTTCGCCGGGACTGAGCACGACGCGGTCGATGACGCTGCGAACCTTGCCGCGCTGATGACGGTCAGCGCGACTGTTCTGGCCGGCCGCGATCAAGCGCTGCTGGCCGTCCTGAACGGGCTGACGCCGAATTCGCACTCGTGGCGGATGATGCGGTCCCTCGCGGGCATGTCGGGGTCCATCCCAGCCCAGGCGCCGGTGCAGGTCGCGGCGATGCTGTGGCGCGCGCTTTCAACGTTGCCCACCCGCCGCGGCCGTCCTGCCGCCGCTCTGCAGGTGACTCATGAAGTCCGCGACACCTCCGGCCAGGTGGACCCGGCGGTGCTGGCCCGTGCGCTGCACGGTGCTGGCACGGAGGCGCGACCGTCGCAGCAGCAGGTGACGCGGCTGCTGCGGACCGTCGCCGACGATGCCATACCAGCCTTGGTCGAAGCGCCGACCGGCACCGGCAAGAGCCTGTCAGCGTTGGCGGCGGCGCTTGATTGGCTCGGCCGGGACGTGCGCAACACCGCGATCATCGCGACCCATACGAAGGCGCTACAGAGCCAGCTGGCGCGTGAGGTCGAGATCTTGTCGGCTGTGGTGCCGGGACTGCTGGAGTCGACTGACGTCATCAAGGGCGCCAGCAACCGGTTGTCGCTGCGCGGCCTTGTGTACACCCTGGCTGACGCGGGTGGGGCGGAGGTCGGCACTGCTGGGCATCTGGTGCGCTATACCGACTCCGAAGGCTTCCGCGAGTTGCTGGCGTTCCTGCTGCTGCGCTTGGTCGAGCCTGACACCCGCGCGACTTACCGGTGGGAGGCGGCCAGCGTGGATGTGGCGGACCTGCCTGCTTTCTTCAGCGAGTACTGCGGCAAGCCGGTGGGCGCCTGGACCGCGAGCTTGTCGCAGGCCGCGCACGGTGACTATGGCAGCACGGGTACTTTGCCGCTCGCTGCCTGGACCGACGAGGTCCGCGAGGCGCTCGCCACCCACAGGCTGATCGTCACCAACCACGCGTTGCTGCTCAGCCACGTCAACGATCTGGCCGCCGACGCCGATCGGACCCTGCTGATCGTCGACGAGGCGCACAGTCTGGAAGGCGCCGCGACGGACGCGCTTAGTCCGTCACTGTCAACGTCGGAGATCGGGGAGACGCTCGCCAGTTTGTTCACGCTGGCCCGGGATCTGGCTAGTGCGGCGGAGGTGGGTGGCCTGGTCCGGTCGCTCGCCGAGCTCCGCGACTGGTGGACCGACGGACGGCTGCGTCGTCACGTTGCTCGCACCCTGGACCGCGGTGTAGGGGATGTGTCCGTTGGTAGCCGCACTATGACGCTGGCGAGTCCGTTTAGCGGTGCCCAGGCCGGGTCGGATGCTCGGACGGTCGCGAATCTATTGCACAGCCTGTATGGGGTGTCCGGGCGGATCCTGGGAGCTCTGGGCAAGGTGAGTCAAACGAACGCCGGGAGGCTCGACGTCTTCGACGAGCAGCGGCTGTTGGCTGCGCAGCTGCGCCTCGGCTCGCTCGCGACCGTGGCCGAGGAGCTCTCGACGACGATCACCGCCTTGCTCGACGCACCACCAGCCATGCCGGAGCAGCCCGGTGCGGAACCCGCCGGAGCCCCCACTGTTGTCGGCGGTGACGCAACCGGCAACAACGTCGGCGACGCTAACGGTGGTGAGGTCGGGGACGGCGAGGACGACCTCGACCTCACCATCGCGGGCACCGAGTCCGCCGATGCTGACGACGAGGATGAGGCCGCCGGCAAGGCGACGTCCATGCCCGACGATCCTGAACCGGAGCCGCTGAGAGAGTGTTGCGTAAGTAATCATGTACATATAGTTACTGGCTGAGCCTGGCGGGTCACGTTCTGGTCACACTGGGGATCGGCCTCGGCGCGCCTCCAT
>OCZT010001807.1_pt1 | contig 22231 bp, 16 predicted proteins | sample 1539031 | NCBI WGS metagenome assembly OCZT01 (sample SAMEA3539308, study PRJEB22396) | soil metagenome | biome: tundra; feature: field; material: soil | place: USA | collected 2010-05 | depth 0.15 m | reverse complement strand
GCCTGGGACGACAGCTTCCTCGTCGATATGCTCCTGAACATGCGATAGCCCTGCCTTCCAGGGGAGGGTGAAAAGAGCGAGCTATTTTTCGTCGATGCGGCCAGCCGGCAAAAGATGCGTGCATACGATAGTGCTTTCGCAGGGACGACGTTGCAAAGCGCAGATTGTCATCGCGTTAAGTTGACAGCGAGCCCCGCGCCGGGCGCTGGCGCAGCGGCCCAATCCACACCACAATGGCGGCGCCATGGTGATACGATTCCGCATTGAAGACGGCCGCCTTGCATGTTGATGAAATTCCTGTTTGCGATTTTGGTATTTCTGCTGCCGGCAATGGCGGAAGCGGCCGACGTCACCGGCACTCCGAAGATCCGCGAAGGCGATCAGATCGTGATCGGCAACAGCCGGATCCGTCTCGGCGGGATCGACGCGCCGTCGGTGGATCAGCTTTGCCTCAACACCAAGGGCGAGCGCTGGACCTGCGGCGTCGCCGCGCGCGACGAGCTCATCAAGCACGCCGACAACAAGACCTGGACCTGTCACGTGCGCTCGACCGACCGCCGCGGCCGACAGGTTGCGAGATGCGAGGTCGACGGCGAGGACATCCAGAAATGGATGGTGAAGAGCGGATGGGCGCTGTCCTATGTTCGGGTTTCCCATGATTACGACGCCGACGAAAAGGCCGCGCGCGACGCCAAGGCCGGCATGTGGCAGGGCGCCTTCATCGCGCCGTGGGACTGGCGCGTCCGCAACAAGAAGACCGTGATTCTCGGGTCCGCCAAGCCACCGCCGAACGCCAACGCGATCCTGCTGGCGTCGGCGTCGGGATCGGTCGCCCCCTCGCCCGACTGCACCATCAAGGGCAACGTCAACGGCGCCGGCGAGTGCATCTATCACAAGCCGACCAGCCGCTGGTATGCGCAGATCAAGATGCAGATCAACAAGGGCACGCGCTGGTTCTGTTCGGTCGACGAGGCCGAAGCCGCCGGCTGCCGCGAAACCAGGCGATAGCAGCTTTTCTTGTCGATCCCCGCCGCGTAAAACCTCAAGCCGAATCATGCGCATGCGTCCTGACGCGCTTTGATTTCCCGCCCGGCCATGCCAGCATGGCCCGCCACAACAACAAGGAAGAGCAACAATGGTCGTTCGCGCGGGCCGGGAATTTCTGGCGATCCCCGGGCCCACCACCATGCCCGACGAAGTGCTGCGGGCGATGCATCGTCCTGCGCTCGACATCTATTCCGATCAGATGGTCGATATGACAGACAGCCTGCTGCGCGATCTCAGCAAGCTGTTTGCCACCCAGGGCCGCTCCTACATCTACATCGCCAACGGCCACGGCGCCTGGGAAGCGGCGCTCAGCAACGTGCTGTCGCGCGGCGACAGGATTCTGGTGCTGGAAAGCGGCCGCTTTGCCATCGGCTGGGGCAACGCCGCGGCCGCGATGGGCGCCGAGGTCGAAGTGCTGAAGGGCGACTGGCGCCGCGCGGTAAGACCGGCCGAAGTCGAAGCGCGTCTGCGGCTGGACAAGGATCACACCATCAAGGCGATCCTGGCGGTGCAGGTCGATACCGCCTCGGGCGCCGTCAACGACATCGAAGCCATCGGCAAGGCGATCGAGGCCGCGGGTCATCCCGCGCTGTTCATGGTCGATGCCGTCGCCTCGCTCGGCTGCATGCCGTTTCAGATGGATGCGTGGGGCGTCGACGTCGCGATGTCCGGGTCGCAGAAAGGCCTGATGGCGCCGCCCGGCCTCGGCTTCGTCGCCGCCAACGACCGCGCCCGCGAGGTGCACAAGACGGCCGGGCTGCGGACGCCCTATTGGGACTGGACCGAGCGAGAAGGCGAGGAGCATTACCGCAAATATTCCGGCACCGCGCCGGTGCATCTGTTGTTCGCGCTGCGTCAGGCCATCGACATGCTGTTCGACGAGCAGCTTGCGAACGTGTTCCTGCGCCATCGCCTGCTGGCCGAAGCGGTGCGCCGCGCCGTCGCGGTCTGGGCCGAAGGCCAGGTGCTCGGTTTCAACATCGCCGAGCCCGGCGAGCGGTCGGACACCGTCACCACCGTGGTGATGTCCAACGGTTACGATCCGGTCGTGCTGCAACGCTATTGCAAGGAGAAATGCGGCGTGGTGCTCGGGGTCGGGATCGGCGAGCTCGCGGGCCAGGCGTTCCGGATCGCCCATATGGGGCATGTCAACGCCCCGATGATTCTGGGCACGCTGGGCGTCATCGAAGTCGGCCTCAACGCGCTCGATATCCCCCACGGCAAGGGCGGCACCGAAGCCGCGATCGAGTGGCTGGGCGAAAGTGTAAGTCCCTGAGCGCTGCCTGAGCCTTTTCGGCGCTGGATTTTTAGTGCTTATACTGATCGGCAAAAGCCGGGCGCGCATTCGGCAAAAGCATGTGCTCGGACCTGATCCGAGGTTTTGCGGCCGGAATGCGCGCAAAAAACAATCGGAGGAATTTGATTGGCGTCCGTTGAACTGCGCGGCCTGACCAAGCGATTTGGATCGCTTGCGGTCGTCGATAACGTCTCGCTGCGGATCGACCACGGGCAGCTGGTCTGCCTGTTAGGCCCCTCGGGCTGCGGCAAGACCACGACGCTGCGGCTGATCGCCGGATTCCTGGAGCCCTCGGACGGCGAGATCCATGTCGGCGATCGGCTGGTGTCCTCGAAGGCGAAGACGCTGCCGCCCGAGCAGCGCAAGATGTCGATGATCTTCCAGAGCTACGCGCTGTGGCCGCACATGACGGTTACGGAAAATATCGTCTATGGGCTGCGCTTGCGGAAGATCGACCGCGCGACCATCGCCAGGAAGCTCGAGGTGATACTCAAGGCCACCAAGCTCGAGATCCTCGCGCAGCGCTATCCCGGCGAATTGTCGGGCGGACAGCAGCAGCGCGTGGCGCTGGCGCGGGCGCTGATCGTCGAGCCGGAGACGCTGCTGCTCGACGAGCCTTTGTCCAACCTCGACGCCAATCTGCGCGAGGAGATGCGGTTTGAAATTCGCCGGCTGCACGACGAATACCGCTATACGACGGTCTACGTCACCCACGACCAGTCCGAGGCGATGACCACCGCCGACCTGATCGCGGTGATGAATGCCGGAAAAATCGATCAGCTCGGTACGCCGGAAGATATCTATGACCGGCCGCAATCGGAATTCGTCGCGCGCTTCATTGGCGCAAGCAATGTGATCAAGGGCACCGCCCGCGACGACACTCATATCTCGTTTGCCGGCGCGACCCTGCAGGTGGTGGGGGCGAAACTTGCCCCCGGCCAAAGCACTGTTGTCGCGATACGCCAGCACGACATCCAGCTTTCGATCCAGGCGCCGCAAAATCGGCAGAACGCGGTCAAGGCCACGGTGACGCGCCAGGTCTTTCTCGGCGCGAGCCGCGACTATATGGTCGAGACGCCGGACGGTACGACCTTGCGCATCGTTACATCGACGGAAACCGCTGTCCCCAGGGGCACCGAGGTCTGGCTCACTCTGCCGCCCGAGCGCTGCCGGGCACTGAGCCGATAACAACAAGCGAACAGGAGGACGCGATGAAAAAGCCCGGACTTTCCAGACGCGACATTCTGCAAGGCTCGCTGAAGGGCTCGACCGCGCTCGCGCTCGGAACCGTGTTCGCGGCACCGCTGAAGGCGGCCGCGCCCGAGCCGGTCGCGATCACACCGGCGCTGATCGAAGCCGCCAACAAGGAAGCCAAGGTGATCCTGTATTCCTCCATGGACCTTCCGGTGGGCGAGAAGCTCGGCAAGGCCTTCGAGGCTAAATATCCGGGCATTGCCGTGCAGATCGAGCGCTCCGGCTCCGAGCGGCTGTTTCAGCGGGTCGATCAGGAATTTGCAAGCAGCATCCGCGCAGTGGATGTCATCAACAGCTCGGACGCCTCGCACTTCATCACATGGAAGAAGAACGGCTGGCTGGCGCCGTTTGTTTCGGAAGACATCGCGCAGCATTTTCTCCCCGAATATCGCGATCCCGAAGGGATGTTTGCCACCACGCGCATCTGGCTGTCGTCGATCGCCTACAATACCAATCTCGTGAAGCCCGCCGACGCCCCGAAGAGCTTCGCCGATCTGCTCGACCCGAAATGGGCCGGCAAGATGGTCAAGGGCCATCCCGCCTATAGCGGCACCATCATGACCGCGACCTTCCAGCTGGTCCGCGAGCTGGGCTGGGAGTACTTCGAGAAGCTGTCAAAGCAGCGCGTCATGCAGGTGCAGTCATCGACCGATCCGCCGAAGAAGCTGGCGCTGGGCGAGCGCGCCGTGATGGCCGACGGCAACGAATACGGCATCGTTCTGCTGAAGGAAGCCGGCCAGCCGGTCGAGCCGGTGTATCCGACCGAGGGCACGCCGACCATCTCGGGACCGACCGGAATATTCGCGACCGCACCGCATCCCAATGCCGCGCGGCTGTTTCAGGCCTGGCTGCACACGCGGGAAACCCAGCAATTCTTCATCGACTTCACGGCGCAGTATTCGGTTCATGCGCAGGTGCAATCGAAGGCGGGCCGCCGCAAGATTTCCGACATCAAGCTGATGAAGGAAGATGCCGCCGGCGTCGAGAGAATGGCGGAAGAGATCAAGACGCGCTATGCGCGGCTGTTTCGGGTCTAGATTTGCTTAGCCTGACCCATCACAGTCATTCCGGGATGGTCCGGAGGACCAGACCCGGAATCTCGAGATTCCGGGTTCGCTCGTTTCACTCGCGCCCTCAGACGCGCCAATTGGCGCGTCGGGGAATGACGACTATCTCACACACAAGCGTCTCCAGATTGGCGGACAAGTGACTATTCTTCAGGAAGGCATCGACGGCACGCGCGGCAAAATCGACTGGACCAAGCCGGTGCTGTGGCTGTTCGCCGCGTGCATGGTCGTGCTGATCGTGATGCCGCTGTCCTGGCTTGCGGTCTACAGCGTCACCGACAAAGCCCATCACCTGACCCTGCAGAACTTCGTCACGCTGTTCACCGATCCCGATTTCCTCGATCCGTTGCTGACCACCGCAATTATCGCAACCGCGTCCGCCGCGATCTGCTGCGTCGTCGCGGCGCCGATGGGATGGCTGGTGTCGCGCACCGATATGCCCGGACGGCAGTTCATCCGCGCGCTGGTCACGGCCTCGTTCGTGACGCCGCCGTTTCTCGGCGCCGTCGCCTGGGAATTGCTGGCGGCGCCCAACAGCGGATTGCTCAACCAGCTGTTTCGCCTGATGACGGGCGCCGAGGCCGACGAGCATCTGTTCAACATCTATTCCATGACCGGAATCATTTTCGTCATTTCCTGCTACACGTTTCCCTTCGTGTTCGTTCTGCTCGCCAACGCGCTCGATAACATGCCCGGCGAACTCGAGGATGCTTCCGCCATCCTCGGCGGCAAGACCTGGACCACGGCGCGGCGGGTGACGATCCCGCTGGCGCTGCCTGCCCTCGTCGCCGGCGCGCTGATCGCCTTTCTGCAGGCGATGACCCTGTTCGGCTCGCCGGCGATCCTGGCGCTGCCCGCCGGTTTCCACACCATGACCACCAAGATCTGGAGCCTGTTCCAGTATCCGCCCAAGCTCGAACTTGCCGCCGCCGCCGCGGTGCCGCTGCTGCTGCTGACCATCCTGCTGCTGCAGGCGCAGAAGTTCATTCTCGGACGCCGCGGCTACTCTGTCGTGGGCGGCAAATATGGCGCGCCGCGCCGCGTTGAAATGAAGAAGTGGCGCTGGGCGGCGCTGGCGTTCTGTCTCGTGGTGCTGCTCAATCCGGTGTTCCTGCCGTACTTCGCGCTGCTCAACGCCGCCTTCTCGCCGAACGCGACGACGCTGGTGATGCCGTCGACGTTCACGCTGCATAACATCGTGTTCGTGTTTACCGAACTGTCGGCGACCCAGCTTGCGCTCAAGAACACCGTGATTCTCGGCACCGCGACCGCGACCATCGGCACCATTCTCGCGCTCGTCATCGCCTATGTCACGACCCGCCGCGTGATCGCCGGCTCGCGCATACTCGGCTTTCTCGCGACAGCGCCGGTCGCCGTTCCCGGAATCGTGCTCGGTGTCGGGCTGTTCCTCAGCTATACAAGGCCGCCATTCGTGCTGTACGGCACGCTGTGGATCCTGCTGATCGCGTTCCTGACCATCAACCTGCCGTCGGCCTATCAGCAATTGCAGGCGGCGTTCGCCACCATCCATCCCGAACTCGAGGACGCCAGCCGCATTCTCGGCGCGACGCGGCTGCAGTCGCTGCGCCAGATCACCGCACCGCTGCTGCGCACCGGCGTGATCGCGACCTGGTGCTTTATCTTTATCGGCGTGATGCGCGAACTTTCCGCGGCGATCGTGCTGTTCACCTCGCAGACCAAGGTGCTCAGTGTGCTGATTTACGACCTCAACGAAAGCGGCGATCTCGCCGCCATTTCCGTGTTGGGTATCGCGATGCTGGTCATCACCTTCGCGGTGGTGCTCGCCGTCAACCAGATCCCGGTGTTCGGCACCAGTGCCGGCGCCCGCCTGCGCAATTAGCGAGACCCTCATGGTGAGGAGGCGCGTTAGCGCCGTCTCGAACCATGAGGCCACAACGTATCTCTCATCTTCGAGACGCGGCGAAGATGCCGCTTCTCAGGATGAGGCGGTCCAGGGCTACCGCTCGATATTGTCGGTGCCTGACCATACAACCCGGCGGTCAACAGGCCGTGCGCGGCACTGGCGCAATGGCGGCGGTTCTGGCAATCCGCTTGTCAGAGCCGATATGGCATTGGGACAGCGCCGCAACCGCTGTGAACGAGGACTTAAGTGACACAACCGATAAACACAAAGGGTTCCCGGCCGGCGCCAACAGCGCCGCGCCGCCCGCATTCATTCACCACCCACGGCATCACTGTGGTCGACGATTATGCGTGGCTGAAGGACAACAACTGGCAAGAGGTGCTGCGCGATCCCGGTGTCCTGCGCGCGGATATCCGAAAGTATCTCAAAGCGGAGAACGACTACACCGAGAGCCTGCTCGGCCATACCGCGGCCCTGCAAAAAACGCTGGTCGCGGAAATGCGCGGGCGGATCAAGGAAGACGATTCCAGCGTGCCCGCGCCGGACGGTCCCTATGCGTACTTGCGCAAATTCCGCGAGGGCGGCCAGCACGAATTGTTCGGCCGCTCCCCGCGCAACGGCGGCCGGATCGAGATCGTGCTCGATGGCGATGAACTCGCGGCAAATCACGAATATTTCAAGTTCGGTGGCAGCAGGCATTCGCCCGATCACAGGCTTGAAGCCTGGAGCGCGGATATCAACGGCTCGGAATATTTCTCGATCCGCGTGCGCAACTGGGCCGATGGTGCTGACCGCGACGACCTCGTCGAGGAGACCGACGGCGCCGTGGTGTGGAGCGCAGACTCCGCGGCGTTTTACTATGTCAAGCTCGACGACAGCCATCGCCCGATGCAGGTCTGGCGGCATCGCCTGGGCACGCTGCAGAGGGACGATGTTCTGGTCTATGAGGAGCAGGATTCCGGCTGGTTCACGGATATCCATGAAAGCGCCAGCTGCCGTTTCTGCGTGATCGCCGGCGGCGACAGCGAAACATCCGAGCAGCGGCTGATCGATCTCGCCGATCCCGGTGCGCCCCCGCGCCTTGTCGCGGCGCGCCAAACCGGCGTGCAATATTCGGTCGCCGATCGCGGCGACGAACTGTTCATTCTCACCAACGCCAATGGCGCGATCGATTTCAAGATCGTCACCGCGCCGCTCAACTCGCCCGAGCGCGCCAATTGGCGCGACCTGATCCCGCATCGCGAGGGCGTCTATATCATCGATATCGAACTCTACGCCGGTCACCTGGTGCGGCTGCAGCGCGCCAACGCGCTCGCCGCCATCATCATTCGCGATCTCGGCAACGGCGACGAGCATGCCATCGCGTTCGACGAGACGGCGTATTCGCTGGACACCATGGGCGGCTATGAATTCGACACGACGAATTTGCGCTTCTCGTATTCGTCGATGACGACGCCATCCGAAGTCTACGACTACGACATGGCGAGCCGGACGCGCACTTTGCGCAAGCGCCAGGAAATTCCTTCCGGACACAACCCCGCCGACTACATCACCACCCGCATCATGGCGACCTCGCATGACGGCGCAGAGGTGCCGGTCTCGATTCTGCATCGCAAGGACCTGGTGCGCGACGGCGCCGCGCCGCTGCTGCTCTATGGCTACGGCTCCTACGGCCTGGCGATGCCGGCCTCGTTTTCCGCCAATCGCCTGTCGCTGGTCGATCGCGGCTTCGTCTACGCCATCGCCCATATCCGCGGCGGCACCGACAAAGGCTGGGGCTGGTATCTCGACGGCAAGCGCGAGAAGAAGACCAACGGCTTTGACGATTTCGCCGCTTGCGGCCGCGCACTGATCGACGCCGGATACACCGGCGCGAAACGCATCGTCGGCCATGGCGGCAGCGCCGGCGGCATGCTGATGGGCGCGGTCGCCAATCGCGCCGGCGAATTGTTTGCAGGGATCGTCGCCGAAGTGCCGTTCGTCGACGTGCTCAACACCATGCTCGACGACACCCTGCCGCTGACGCCGCCGGAATGGCCGGAATGGGGCAATCCGATCAAAAGCGAAGCCGACTTCAAGACCATCCTGTCCTATTCGCCTTACGAGAACATCGCGGCGAAGGATTATCCGGCTGTTCTGGCGATGGCCGGCCTGACCGATCCGCGCGTCACCTATTGGGAACCGGCGAAATGGATCGCGCGGCTGCGCGCGACCATGACAGGCGGCGGCCCGGTATTATTGCGCACCAATATGGGCGCCGGCCACGGCGGCGCGTCCGGCCGTTTCAACCGGCTCGACGAGGTCGCGATTGCCTACGCCTTCGCGCTGTGGGCGGTGGGATTGGCGGATCAGAACGCGGTGTGAAGGCTTGCCGGGCATTGGCGGATTTCAAACTTGCGCCCGTCAAGCGTAGACTGGGTGCATGTTGATCGAAACTGCGCGCCTGCTTCTCCGGCCACCGCGTCTGACCGACGCTCCGCCATTATTCGATTTTCTCGGGGGCGCGACGGCGATGCAGTGCACGACGCCGCAGGCGTCATTACGTCACTGCCGGCGCTATCTCGCCGTACATGAGCATCAACGCCGCCGCGTCGGCTGCGCTCCCTGACGATTTAATCGGCAGTGAAATATTGGTACCGTACAACTACGGCGTGAGGCGCGAGATCGGCCGTTGCGCCTCGATCGTGCAGGTTCCCTGCACGCCGCGAAGCGGCGAATCATCGCTGCATGCGTAGGTCCAACAACGTCTGCCCTCCACCGGGCACATGGAACACTTCCGAGACATCGTTTTGACAACATCATCACGGTTTTTTTCAAGGAAGTGCTTGCGCGAAACCGGCAACAGCTTCACAACCACACATTGACTCCATGTGTTCGCGGAAGGCCGGCCGTGGCGAAAATTCTGATCGTGGACGACGACAGCGCCGTCCAGACGACTATAAGACTCCTGCTCGAACGGGCAGGCCACAGCGTTGTCGGCGCCAGCGATGGCCGCAAAGGGCTGGCGATATTCGAATCCGGAGACTTCGATCTGCTGTTTCTCGATATCTTCATGCCGGGAATGGACGGCCTGGAAACGATGCGGCTGGTTCATCAGCAGCAGCCGCTGATCCCGATCATTGTGATCTCCGGTCATCCGCTTCCTTCGGGTTCAGGCCCGGATTTCCTGACCATGGCAACCAAGCTTGGCGCGGTCTCCAGCCTGCAAAAGCCTTTCAGGCCGGCCGCGCTGCTGGCGGCGGTTGCGAGTTGTCTTGAAACCGCAACGTGCCCACCGCCGCCATCCATCGTAGCCTGCGACGTTGCTTCCGGCCCGTGATGCCAGCAAAGCCTCGCCTGTTCTGCACAGCTGCCCGCCAGGGCGGTACGGAAACGGCGCTAAAGCCAAGATGACGCTTACGACGAGACTAGCCATCGCGATGATCCTGCTGGTTGCGATCGCGGTATCCGCGGTCGGATGGCTGAGCTATCGCAGCCTGGAACAGGTGCTGCTGCCGCGCGTCCTCGAGCGCATCGAGGCCCATTCGCAGCTCGTCGCTTCCGACCTGCAATCTTACGTGCGCGGGGCGCGTTCAGACGTCGCGACCTTTCGGTCCCACGCGGCAGCGAACGGAATGGTCGTCGCACATTTCAATGGCGGGATCGATCCGGTCGATCACATCTCCGAATCGGCATGGCGCGAACGTCTGCTGACCCGAGTGGCCGCGGATCTCGGCGCCAAGCCGGCCTATTCGCAATTCCGCTTCATCGGGATAGATGACGGCCAGCGCGAGGTCTTTCGTGTCGACCGTTCCGGTCCGAACGGAGCGATTCGAGTCGTGCCCGACGCGGAGCTGCAGCGAAAGGGCGACCAGCCATACTTCAAGGACACGATCAAACTGGCCGCGGGTGAGATATACGTCTCGCCAATCGACCTGAACGAGGAGAACGGTGTCATCGAGACGCCGCATGTTCCGACGTTACGGGTCGCGGCCCCGGTTTTCGCGCCCGACGGCAAACCGGCCGGAATCGTCATCGTCAACGTCGACATGCGGCCGGCCTTCGACCGGATCCGGTCATCGGTGCGGCAGGGCGAAGCGATATACGTCGTCAATAATCGAGGCGACTATCTCGTTCACCCTGATCCTGCCCGCGAATTCGGCTCGCAGCTCGGCACGCCGGCCAACTGGCAGACCGACTTCCCATATCTGGCATCGTCGCTTGGAGCGGCGCAAGGTGTCGCGCATATCGTACCGGATCAAGCTGGACAGCCGGGCGGAGCCGCGTTCGCACCCGCCATTCTGGCCGGCAATGAATGGATCGGGATCATCGAAACCGTTCCGAACACTGTCTTCACGGCGCCGGCGGCGGCCATCCAGAATACTTCCATGCTGGTCGGATTGATCGCGGTGCTGGGCGCGGCTGCACTGGCCGTGTTTGTTGCGAGATCGCTGACCCGGCCGATCGGTCAGTTGACGGCGGCCGTCGAAGGAATCGGCCGCAACGAGCCCGTGGCGATTCCGGTCGATGCGAGCGGCGAGACCGGCGTGCTGGCCCGCGCATTTGCGCGCGTAATGGACGAAGCCAATGCGAAAACCGCCGCGCTCGAACGCGAGGTTCAGGAACATCGCCGCACCGAAGCCGCGCGAGACCACCACGCCGCGCGCGAGCGTCTTTTCATCGCCGCAGTGGAATCGTCCAACGACGCCATCATTACCAAATCGCTTGACGGCACGGTAACGGGCTGGAATCCGGCCGCAGAGCGCCTGTTCGGATTTACCGCAGCGGAAGCGGTAGGCAAAAGTATCGATCTCATCGTTCCCGCCGACCGGGTGACAGAGATGCATGACATCCTGCGCCGGATAGGCTCGGGCGAAAGGATCGAGCGCAAGGAAACGGTGCGATTGTGCAAGGACGGCAGTCCGGTACAGGTTTCGCTCAGCATATCGCCGATCATGACGCCGTCGGGAGCTATCATCGGCATATCCAAGACTGCCCGCGACATTACCGAAAGCAGGAGAACCCAGCAGGCACTCAGTCAGCAGATCGAGGAGCGCCGCCGCATCTTTGAAACTTCCCAGGATCTGATCCTGATCACGGACCCGACGGGTGTTCTGGTTCAGGTGAGCCCAAGCTCCGAAACCATACTCGGCTACTCGCCCGAAGAGATGATCGGTCGCAGCGCCGTCGAATTCATCCACGGTGACGACCTCGACAATACCCGCGAGGAAATGCGCGCGGCGCGGCGCGGACAACACACGCGGAACTTCGATTCGGGCTACGTCCATAAGGACGGGCGGATCGTGACGCTGTCGTGGATGGGGACATGGTCCGAGCCGGTCAGGCGGCATTTCTTCGTTGGCCGCGATATGACGGAAAGCCGGCTGGCGCAGGAAACATTGCGCGAAAGCGAACAACTTGCGCGCGGCATCATCGATACCGCGCTCGACGCATTCGTCCAGATCGACGAGGGCGGCGGCATCCTGAACTGGAACTCGCAGGCGGAAGAGATTTTCGGGTGGCCGCGCAAGGACGCACTTGGGAGGAACTTCATTGAATTGATCATCGCGGAGGCAGACGCCGACGATCTCAAGGCAGCCCTGGGGCGCTTCTTGCGCTCCGGGCAAAGCCAGATCCTCGGACGCCGCCGCGAAATAATGGCCCGGCGGCGCGACGGAAAGGAGTTCAAGGCCGAGTTGAGCGTCACCGCGCTGAAACGCCGAGAGGGTATCGTGTTCAACGGATTCTTCCGCGATCTCACCGACAAGATCGCGGCGGAGGACCGGATCCGGCAGGCCGAAAAGATGGAGGCCGTCGGCCAACTCACCGGCGGCATTGCCCATGATTTCAACAATATCCTGACGGTCATCACCGGAACTATCGAAATTCTGGCCGCGGCCGTCGAGAACGAGCCGCAACTCGCGGCCATCACAAGGATGATCGACGAGGCGGCGGCGCGAGGCGCGGATCTTACCCAACATCTTCTTGCGTTCGCCCGAAAGCAGCCGCTTCAGCCGCGGGAGACGGACGTCAATACGCTGATCATCGACACCGCCAGGCTGCTGCGGCCCACACTGGGTGAGCAGATCGAGATCGAATCGGTGTTTGCAGACGAAGTATGTATAGCGACCGTCGACCCCAATCAGCTTGCGACCGCGGTTCTCAACCTCGCGCTCAACGCCCGTGACGCCATGCCCGACGGCGGCAAGCTCATCCTCGAGACCGGCTCGGCCTATCTCGACGAAGATTACGCAAGCGTGCACAGCGACGTTCAACCCGGCCGCTACGCCTTGATTGCCGTGAGCGACACCGGAACTGGCATTCCCGCCGCTATCCTCGACAAGGTGTTCGACCCGTTCTTTACGTCGAAGGGCACCGGCAAAGGCACCGGTCTCGGGCTCAGCATGGTCTACGGCTTCGTGAAGCAATCCGCGGGGCACATCAAGATCTACAGCGAGGAGGGCCACGGGACCACGATCAAGATGTACCTGCCGCCGGGCACGGGAGCTTCACTTGCTTCCGAGGATCCTCTCGCACCGATCATTCACGGCGGACATGAAACAATTCTCGTCGTTGAAGACGACAAACTGGTGAGAGACTATGTGCTGACGCAACTGCATTCGCTGGGCTACGTCACGCTGCAAGCCGCAAACGGGGCGGAAGCGCTCGCCATCGTCGAAGCCGGCCGTGCATTCGATCTGCTTTTCACCGACGTGATCATGCCGGGCGCGATGAATGGCCGCCAGCTTGCCGACGAGGTCGCAAAGCGCCGACCCGGCCTGAAGGTGCTGTTTACCTCGGGCTATACCGAAAATGCGATCGTTCATCACGGCCGGCTCGACTCCGGAGTCTTGCTGCTCGCAAAGCCATATCGCAAGTCCGATATGGCCGGCATGATCCGGACCGCGCTCGCCGACTGAAGGCCGCGCGATCTGTGTAAACTTGATCGCGAAGCAAGACCGATGGACAGCCGGATCAGATCGCGGGCGTGGTTTTTGCGGAATGCGCGCTGGAGTCTGATTGAGCTGAGTTGAATCAGTCTCCAGCTTTGTCTTTTTGTTTGAGCGTGATCTTTTATCTTTTCGGAAAACCGGTTTCCGCTTTTCCGGATCATGCGCCAACGCCGGTTCAGGAATTGCGCGAGGCGGTCATCACCATTCGAATGAGATCGGCGGCATTTCTTGCGCCGAGTTTTTTCATGATGTTGGCGCGATGATCTTCGATGGTGCGCGGGCTGATTCCAAGCTGGCGCCCGGCTTCCTTGTTTGATGCGCCAGATGCGAATTGCTCCAAAACTTCGCGCTCGCGCCGCGTCAATGGCTCGCGCCCGGGAAAATGCAGCGATGCTATTTTCGACGCGGAATCCTCTGCCTGCCGGCGCGCAAATGCTCCGATCGCCTCATCCAGCCGGGCAACGATTTCGCTGCCCCGGAACGGCTTTTCGATGAAGTCCAGCGCTCCGTTCCTGATCGCAGTGACCGCCATGGCGATATCGCCCTGGCCGGAGATCATGAAGATCGGCGCAGGATAGTCCTCGGCCTGGAGTTCCTTCAGAATATCAAGGCCCGATTTGCCGGGGATATGCACGTCAAGCAGCATACAGGACGGACATCGGGTTCGCGCGACCGCCAACAGCGCGGCGCCGTCTGCGAAGCAGATGACCTGATAGCCTCCCGCCGACAAAACCATCGAGAGCGTTTCGCGGACGGCAGGATCGTCGTCGACCACGAATATCTCGCCGCGGGAAGATAGTTTCTCGGCCATGTGCCATCGTCCATAGAAAGTGAAAAACTGACGCGCACTCGCCGAACGGTACTTCGGTCGGTACCGGATTCGGACCTACCCGTATTTGTACGGGACCAGGACTTAACCCACAAGTAGCACCGGACGCACTAAAAACGCAATGAAGGAGAGCACTCATGCACAACGCAGCCGGTGGCGGCGCTTCGATCCGGGCCGACGGTCGAAATGACCGCTATCGCTCGATCGTATCGGACCTCGCGTCCCTGATCGAGCACGTCCGGGCCAGCGTGAGGCTGATCGAATCGGCCATCGCCAGCGAAGCGCCGCTCGGCAATCAGGAAATTGCCGGCAACATTGTCGTACTGGACGACGTCACGCCTCGCTACGGAACCGGCGGGTTCGCCGGATCCGATCGCCGACCGGTTCGTTTGACCGGTCGCGCTTAGAGCGCCCGGATAACGGCGCCCCGATACCGGAGAAGGTAGCCCGGCAAGAACCGGTCCTTTCGACAAACGTCCTGCGCAATCCATCCGCGAATGAGGAGGCGGGTGATCAGTTCTATCCAGCCGCCTGCCGGAGCCGACCATGTCGATTCGTTACAAGTTTTTCTTCGCATTCAGCGTCCTGGTAGCCCTCGCGTGTTTCCTCGCCTTCTTTGGCTTTCGAGGCATCGCGGCATCGGGCGATCTCGTCATACGCCTCTACGATGGTCCGCTGACGGGGATCAATCATGCGCGCTCCGCGCATGCCGCATTGAACGATGCCCGTCTTCTCATAAAGCCTGGTCCGGGCAACGACGCCCATGATGAAACCGTCATGAAGTTCGAAAAGCTCGTCGCCGATATTGCCGAAGACCTCAAGATCGTTCGCGAACGCATTCAAGATCACGATGTGCTGTCCGCCCTGGCGAAGGCGGAATATCGCATTCGCGATTGGGCGGACGCCGGGTTCAAGATTCTCGATCCGCCGGCGGACGGTCTCCCGGTGGCCCCGGCTTCGCTCTCGATCAGGCAGAAAGGCAGCGATGCCGCCGCTGCTCTCGACGACCTTGCAGGAATCGTCGCCGCATATGGCTTCGGATATCGAACGCAAGCCGAAGCTTCGGTCGCTGCGGCGGGCACCACCATGCTCGCGCTCGCGATAGGCACGACGCTGGTCGGACTCTTGCTCGCAGTCAGCTTTGCGTATTCGATGAGCAGACCGATCTTTGCAGCGATGCAGGTCGTCGACCGCGCGGCAGCGGGGAATTTCACCGACCAGATCGCGAGTCACCGGCGCGACGAGATTGGCCGTCTGCTGAGATCGCTCGCCGTCATGCAGTCCCATCTCAAGACGCGCACCGATGAAGACTACGCCATGATGGAGAAGCTGGACGACGCGCTCAATAGCATGACCCAGGGACTGTGCATGTTCGGTCCCGACGACCGCCTGATGCTCTGGAACGAACGCTATGTGAAGATGTACCGGCTCGCGCCTAACCGGTTGTTTGTGGGATGTACCCTCGAAGAGATGCTTGAGGCTCGCATAGAAGCAGGAACGGCGTACCGGAACCTCGGTGAGTACGATGCAAGGCTGCAGACGGCGATCAAGACTCGCTTGCCCGACAGCCTTGTCACGGAACTGGCCGACGGCCGGATCGTCAACGTTGCATACCGGCCGAACCAGAACGGCGGCTGGGTCTCCACCCATGAGGATATCACCGAGCGCAGGCAGAGCGAGGCCCGGATCGCGCACCTGGCGTTTCACGATCAGCTCACCGATTTGCCGAACCGCGCCGCACTCAGCGATCATCTTGCAAAGATCTTCCACAGCGCGTCGATCGGCAACGAGGATTTTGCGGTCCTTTGCGTCGACCTCGACCGATTCAAGGAAGTCAACGATGCGTATGGTCATTCGACAGGCGACCGCTTTCTCGCCGAGATCGGACGCAGGCTCGCATTGGCCTGCGATGGGGCATTCCTTGCGCGGCTGGCTGGCGACGAGTTCACGATCGTTTCGTCAGGCGGTACGCAGCCGGCTACGGCGGAAGAACTCTGCCGGCGGCTGCTCGCGGTGCTGGACGCCCCCATTCGCATCGACGAGCACGATATAACCGGAAGTTTTACGATCGGTGCGAGCGTCTATCCTCAGGACGGCGCGGACGTAGACGCCCTGGTCGCGAACGCCGAAGCGGCGCTTTATCGTGCGAAAGCCGAAGAACGTGGAACAATTCGCTTCTTTGAACCCGCGATGGATCGACAAATCCGGGAAAAGCGATCTCTGCAGAGAGACATCGAACGGGCCTTGGAGCAAGACGAGCTTGAACTGTATTTTCAACCTCAAGCCTTGAGCGGAGGCGAAATTTTCGGGTTCGAGGTTCTGTTACGCTGGCGACACCCCGTGCGGGGCTTGGTCTCTCCGGGGCTCTTCATTCCGTTGGCGGAAGAAACCGGCATGATCGGAGCGATCGACGAATGGGTGCTGCGGGAAGCCTGCCGCGAAGCGGCATCGTGGCCGAATCCGCTTTCGATCGCGGTCAATCTTTCGCCGGTTGATTTTCGCCGCGGCGACATTCCCGCCATGATCCTTTCGATCCTGCTGGAAACGGGTCTCCATCCACAGCGCCTCGAGATCGAAATCACGGAGGGCGTATTGTTCGAGGATTTCGATCGCGCCATCTCCATCCTGCGCAAGATAAAGAACCTCGGCGTACGCATCGCCATGGACGACTTCGGAACCGGATATTCTTCGCTCTCCTACCTGCAGTCCTTTCCGTTCGACAAGATCAAGATCGACCAGACCTTCATCGCCAAAATCGGCAATAATTTTCAGGCCGGCGCGATCATCCACGCCATTCTGGGACTGGGTCGGGCCCTCGCGCTGCCGGTTATTGCCGAAGGCGTCGAGACCGAACAACAACTCGCCTTCCTGGCGAAAGAGCGATGCGAAATTCAGGGGTATCTGATCGGCCGGCCAATGCCGATCCATCATTACCAGCACCTGGTGACGCCTTTCGTTGGTGCCACGGAAAATACCACGATTGCCAGCTGACGATCGGCTTGCGAACGTTCCCAAATCTGGATAGCGGGAAGTCTGGATAGCGGAGTTGAACGTCGGCGATCTTGATCGCGGGACGCCGGCAATTGCCGTTCTCATTCAGGACCGGTGTTGCTCCGCCACATCATCGACCACGACCCCGCCCCACATGTGCATAACGGGCAACCCCATGGCGGTCTTGCACAGGTTGGCAAGACAAATGCGCAGCGCTGCCAGGTCCACCGGCTTCGGCAAACTCTGGAGTTCTATCCCCAGCGATCTGGCATACGACCGCGCTGCGATCCGGCGAGCGGCATTCATGCCGCTGATGATAATCACCGAACCGGCAAACTTCGCATTGGCCATCGCTTTCAGCACCTCGACCCCCTCGCCATCCCCGAGCATGAGATCCAGGGTCACGCAGTCAAACCGTGCGCTCTGGATTTGCTTGATCGCCTCTGCACATGATTGCGCCAATGTGACGACATGACCGGCGTGCTTCGCGGCGAGGGAAATCAGCATTCGCTGCGCAGCATCATCATCGACGATCAAAAGTTGCAGCGAGCGTCGTTCGCCGCCGGCTTGCGCGCCCGACTGAGCCGGCACAGATTGGGAACTGATTGACACCGCGGCCCCCTTTTGGGTTGATCGACCCAATCGATACACGGGTGCTCCTTCAGCCAGGTAAAGCGACCGGTCGAAATTCAACCCCTTGTCTTCAGCAATTATGCATGAATGCCCGGCTAAATGATTTCGGTCGGGCTTTATGGCGCCTGTGGCTCCGTCGTGGAACGACTGCCGATCACGCGGCCTGATGCCTCGTCGCCAAATCTCTGATGACCTTCGCCGCGTCTTCCGAGAGATCGAACGTCAGGAGGGTCGCATTTGGATCCTTCCGGGCCACAAAGCCTTTCAACTTTGCCGCGATGCCGTCGACCGACAGAACGACCTGGCTATCGATGCCGGCGTCCGGAATGCTCTCACCGATCATGGCGCCGACTTCGGAAAGATCGCGCACCACGACCCTGTAGGACTTACCCTGCATCTCGATCGTTCCATGACGACCGATACCCAATCGGATAAACGTCCGGCGGTCCACATCCGCCGTCGATGTGCGAATGACCCGAATTATGATCGTGCGAAGATTGTCGACCTTGCTGGCGATTTCAGCGGAACCGTCCCGGATTTCCGACGCACGCCGCCCGGTTTCGACCGCCTCGCTTGAAACTGTGGTGATCTGCTTTGCGACTTCCCGCGCCGCCTGAGACGTCTCGTCGACCGTCCTGGCGATCTCGCGCGTTACCGCGCTTTGTTCCTCGATCGCCGATGCGATGGCCGACGAGACGGACTCCACGTTGCGGATCACGTCACTGATGCCATTGATCGATTCGACGGACTGCTCGGTTGCCTGCTGAATCTCGGCAATTTGTTGCGCGATTTCACTGGTGGCTTTCGCCGTCTGCTCCGCCAGCGACTTGACTTCCGCGGCGACAACAGCGAAGCCCCGGCCCGCCGTACCGGCCCGGGCGGCTTCAATCGTTGCGTTGAGCGCCAGAAGGTTGGTTTGGCTTGCAATCTCGCTGATGAGATTTGTGACGGTTCCGACCCGGCTCGCCGCCTCGGAAAGTTTGGCGATGGTGGATTGCGCCTTGCTGGATGCGGCGACGGCTTCAGTGGTAAACTTCCGCGATGCGCTGACCTGGGACGCAATCCCGTCAATCGACGCGCTCAGTTGAGAGGACGCCGTTGCCACGACCTGGGCGGTTGCCAGCGCTTCTTCCGCGGCCGCGGCGACACTGTTGCTATTTTCCCCCAGCAGCACCGCGCTGCCCGTCATCTGCACGGCCTTGCCGGCCATCTGTTCGGTTCTCTCCGACACCTCGCTGACCGCGGCTGTGGTTTCGCGCTCGACCGTGTCGGCCATTTGCCTCAGAGCACTTCGCTTGCCCTCCTCAGCGACCAGTCTCCTCTCGTCGTCAAGAACAGCATCGGCCTCGACTTTCTCTGCGATCTTGATCTTGAACTTCTCGATCGATCTCGCCATGTCGCCGAGCTCGTCGCGGCGATTGAGTCCCGGCAGCTCGATCTCGAAATCGCCTTCGCCAAGCTTGGTGACCGAGGATGTCATTGCAATGAGCGCCTTTGACATCTTCCGTGCAATAACCAGCGTGACCAGACCAAGTACGCCAATCACAACCAGCACGGCAAAAATGACGGCCTTGGCGCTCTCCCAAAGCTGCGCCTCGAGGTCATCGATATAAACACCCGTGCCGATGACCCAGCCCCACGGCTCAAACCCCGCAACGAATGACAGCTTCGGCTGCGGCGCATCCTTGCCCGGCTTCGGCCATTGATATTCGATAAATCCGGAACCATGCTTTTTCACGATATTGACGAATTCCACGAATATCTGCTTGCCCGCCGGATCCTTGTTGTCGGTCAGGTCCTGGCCGTTGAGCTCGGGCTTGGCCGGATGCATGATCATCCGCGGCCCAAGGTCGTTGATCCAGAAATAGTCGCCATTTCCATAGCGCATCTTGGATATGCGGGCAGCCGCGCTCTTCCTGGCAAGATCGTCTGAAGAATGGTCACGAACCGCGATGTCATATTCCTCGCGAGCGATACCCACCGCCACCTGGGCAAGATGGCTCAACTCGCTCTGCCGCTGCTGCTTGAGAGATGCCTTGAGATTGTTGGCCTGCATGATCGCCAGACCGATCAAGCCGCAAAAGCTCAAGCCGATGATAGTGTAGATTCGAAGGCTGACCGAAAACCGCAAACGGCGCATTGTTCACTCCCGCGGATGACCCGAAGCTACTCTTTTGACTTGTTCACTAGGACGCGTGGGCCAAATCGGAATTGACCCGGTCGTTCGACCATGCCGATCAGACACCGACAACGGCTCCGGCAGCTGCAGTTCAACGTGGAGACGGTCACTGTTCCTGTCGCGCACGATAAATGGCGACGCGGCCGCAATACCCTGCACTTTAAGCGCACCGGTTTCTTCTTGCTGCATTTCAGGATGGCCGCGGATGTGGGCGCCAGTCTCGGAGATCTTGCGTGTGTCTTCGACATTCTTCCCGGCGAGGCGGACGCGGCCCTCAATCTGGGTTCTCTGGTCCGGCCGGACGTCATTACGTAACGGCTGATAGTGGCGCGGTGACGGGCCATGTTGAAGGCGCGCGCGGTCATAGGAAGCTCCCAGGCCGGTTTGGAACGCGGCGAATGCCGGGCGGCCCGCCGAGCGCTGATCCGCTCAATCGACCTTGCGTTGGAGAACACGCATCTTGCGACCCTAGAGCATCCGCGCTACTTCAAGATTAATTTGAGATAGGTACAGTTACGGATATTCCCCGCCGTTTTATTCGGCTTCGCGGGTTCAGCCCGGCGGGATGCCTTCAGGCGCCGATGACGGCATCTTGCTTTGCCGAGCCGCCCGGCCGCTTTTTCTTGTTCTTGCCCTTCAGAAACTGGACATCGATTTCCGTGCCGTTGACGCGGACAAGCTCGCATCGGCGGTAGGCCAGGCCGGTCGACGACAACAGCAGAAAGAACTCCTTGAGATTGAGGCCCTGAATGGAGCCCTCCACGGTAAGTATGGCGTCGCTGTCCGATATGGCGTTGAGGAGACAATCCCTGCGCCACGTCCCGTCAATGCCCATGATGCAGACGCCATATCCGCGGCTGAACGTCACGCGTTCCGGTACTTTGCTGTCATCTGCCATCTGTCAACGACCCGCCATCACAGCGACCTTGGGCGCGACCGCGCCCGCGGCCGGGATCCTTGTGGGCGTCGCGCGCGCATTGTTGGGCCGATAGAGGCCGCGCCATTCCGGATAGGGCCTGAAGGCGTCGGTCAGCCCGACCACGGTTTCCGCGGCACCGAGTACCAGAAAGCCGTCCGGTTCGGTCGCTTTGGCGAGACGATTGAATATGTTGATCTTGGTATCCTGATCGAAGTAGATCAGAACGTTGCGGCAGAAGATCACGTCGAAAACCCCGAGCTGGGAAAAATCGTGCAGCAAATTCAGTTGCCGGTGCTGAATCATCGCACGGATGTCGGCATTGATCTGCCAGAGCTCGCCCGTCTGCCTGAAGTATTTGACAAGCATTTGAATCGGGAGGCCGCGCTGGACCTCGAATTGACTGTATATTCCCGCCTTGGATTTCTCGAGCACCTCCTGGGAAAGGTCGGTCGCGAGGATTTCGATCCGCCAGCCGGCGATCGCGGCGCTCATTTCCTTCAGACACATCGCCAGTGAATACGGTTCCTGGCCCGTCGAGCCTGCAGCGCACCAGATCCGAATGCTGCGGCGGCTTGCCCGCGCCTGCAGGATCTCGGGCATGATCGAATCGCGAAAGTGATCGAATGGAAGCTTGTCGCGGAAAAAGAACGTCTCGTTGGTGGTCATGGCCTCGACCACCTGGGTGGTGATGGCCGTGGATCCGCCTTTCATTTTTTGCACGAGTTCGCTGATGCCGGACAGACCGGATTTCCGGGAAAGCGGCAGCAACCGGCTTTCAATCAGGTATTGCTTGTCGGCAGACAAATCGAGACCAGAATGGTCCCTGAGAAGTTTGCGCAGGTATTCGTAGTCCGGGGGGGTCACGGGCGGCCTCCCGAAGCGAACTGGAAAGATTTCAGATTGACATCGCCGCACGCCGCCGCGACGCGAATGCCAATTCGCAAGGCCATCTGCGCCGATGACAGGCAAGGCATTCGGCGGCACGGATCACCGCCGCTGCACATGGCATTGTGTCGAGGGTTTCCCCCGGCAGTCGGTTCAGTACTCATGTCTCGACCTGACGCAACCTGATACAAACTTACGAAGCGGCTGAAACCGGGCTACACCGGCGCCGGGTATTGGACCAAACCGACTTCCTGGAACTTCGCCGTGACGATGTCCTTGTCGAACGGTTTCATGATGTATTCGTTGGCGCCGG
>OCZT010001806.1_pt1 | contig 22250 bp, 16 predicted proteins | sample 1539031 | NCBI WGS metagenome assembly OCZT01 (sample SAMEA3539308, study PRJEB22396) | soil metagenome | biome: tundra; feature: field; material: soil | place: USA | collected 2010-05 | depth 0.15 m | reverse complement strand
GAGATAGAACCCGGGATCGCTCGGGCTGGCGTCATCCGACGCGCCGGCGTCGAACGAAAGCGCGAGCTGGCCCGAGGCCCGGGCGAGCGCTTGCCGCGTGACATCGAGCTCCGTGCGCGCGGATCCGCGCGCGAGTGCTTCGATCGCATGCCGGTAGGCGTCACGACTCGCAAAGTCCATCGCCGCGAAGTTGCTCCGCGCGCCGAGCTCGGCATCCACGAGGCTCACGCTCTCGAAGAACGCCGTCCAGTCGAGCGCGGACATCAGCCGCATGCTGGTGATGACGTTGCGAACGGTCACCGTCATGGCGGCCTGCCGCTGGTGCTCCACCAGCGCGATCTCGTCCGCGGTCGTCCCTTGGGCGGCGAGCCGCTGGTTCAGCCACGCCAGGGCCGGCGTCACCGCCGGGTCCTGGTCTCGCAGGCGCTGGACGAGCTCCACGGCGAATGCCGTGACCAGCCGCGGGTTGTCGTCACGCGCCATCACCGCGGCGAGCGTCGGAGCGGCGCGGGTCCCCAGCCCGAGGAATTCGTCGGCGAGCGCGTCGGCTTCGCGTCGTGCCGTGCGTCCGCGCACGATCGCGTCCGCCATGCGGCGGAGGTTCTCGACCAGCACCGCGCGCAGCGAGATCGTGAGCGCCCACAGCTCGCCGATGGTGAGCGGCTGCACGCGCTGGTACTCGCGCACGAACCGGCGGAGCGTCTCGGGGTCGAACCGGCTGTCGGTGTGCGCGACGAACGCCCACGCGATGCCGTACACCCTCGGGTAGCCGGCCAGGTGCCCCTCCGCGAGCGCGGGAAGCTCGCGATAGAACCCCAGCGGCAGGTCGTCACGGATCTCACGCAGCTGCTCGTCGACGACGAAGAAGTTGTCGACCAGCCACTCCGCCGCCGGCGTGATCCACCGTTCCTCGAGCAGCGCCTCGGCGATGACGCGATTCGCGTCGCGCAGCACCGCGCCATTCGCCTCGATCCGCGGCAGGAGCGCGCGCCGTGGTTCGACGCCGCTGATCACGCGCTGAGCCGCGGCGAGGCTCGCCGCGTGCTGCGCCAGCCGCTCGATGCCGAACAGTTCCGCGCGAATCGGGTCTTCGAGCGGCGGGAGGGACGGAAAGAAGATCGGAATGGGTACGCGCATCGATTTCAAATTTCGGCTCCGGCGGCATGGGTGGGTATCGCACGAAGGGACTATCTGCACGCGGGATCCTTGGCGCGCGCAGGTGGGGGTGCGCTACATTTTGGCGATGACTCCGACGGGAAGGCGCCTCGCGGCGTGCGCTCTGCTGCTCACCGGTGCGATGCCGGCGGTGTCGGCCGCCCAAGGAACCGTGACCTTGCTCGAGTACCAAGCCGCCGTTCCCGCGGGTTGGACCACCGCTCCGGCCAGTTCGTCGATGCGCCTGGTCCAATACATGATTTCCGGGGCTGGCGGCTCTCCCGGTGCCGAGGTCGTCGTGTACTACTTCGGCAAGGGCCAGGGCGGCAACGTCGATTCCAATCTCCAGCGCTGGAAGAGCCAGTTTTCCATGCCGGACGGATCGCCCGCGTTCGAAAGCGTGACGCACGACTCGACCGGCGCCTTTCCCATCACCGTGGCCGAGTACCGCGGCACCTACGCGCGTGGCATCGGCGCCGGCGACGAGGCCGCCGCGAAGCCGGGCCAGTCGCTCGTCGCCGTGATCGCCGAGACGCCTCGCGGAACGTTGTTCTTCCAGCTGTTCGGAGTGACCGCGGCGGTGACGCCGCAACGCGACGTGCTCGTCAGGTTCGTGAAGAGCCTGAAGTAGGGAACGCGAACGCCGCGATCCCTAGCAGCGCGAGCGACACGAGCGCGGACAGGAGCGCGAGGACCCACGAGCCCGTCAGCAACGCCACCGTCAGACCCCACCATGGAGCGGCCCTGACGATTGTCCGAATCCAGCGCCTCGCACGCGAGTCGGCCCGATCACCTTCGGCGTCGTTCGCAAGGCCGAGCATTGCCTTTCCCGGCGAGTTGCCGAAGGCCGGCTCGCACAGCGCGACGGCGAGCAACGCCACCGGCAACACATAGACGAACCTCCCGGCGATGCCCATCAGCATCGGGATCGGGCCCCTCCAGAGCGTGTCGGGCGCGCCGATCCTGAGCATCACCACCGCGCGCCGGGCGAAGAAGTCGCCGGCCGGTGTGTTCGACAGCACGATCCCGAGCAGAAGAGCGGCGAGCAAATTGATCGCGCCGGCGAGCATCCGGCGGAACCTGGGGCCCGGTCTGCGCGCCTGCATTCGCCTACGGCTTCGTGACGGTGATGGTTCCGTTGCCGCCGGTGGGTGACGTGAACTGGAACGTGCCCGTGATCTGGGTGGCCGACGCCGTCCCGGTGAACGTGAAGTTGCCGAAGTTGAGCGCCGTCACCCCACCCGTTCCGCTCCCCGCGGGTCCGTTCAGCGAGCCGTTGCCGCTCCCGATTCCCGCGGCCGTGAAGGTGAAGGTGATGACGTTTCCCGCGATCGTGCCGGCGGCCGTGCCATTCTGCACGCCGAGTCCGAGCGAACTCAGGTCGATCGTGCCGGTGCCGGCGAACGTCGTCGCAGTCTGCGTGAGCACGACGCTCGTGATGGCGCCGGAAACGCCGTAACGCGTGTCCACCCACGTTCCGTGCCAGGTACCCGCGAGAGAAGGCAGTGTAATCGGCGCGGTGCCCGTCGCGGTGAAAGTCGCGGCCGGGGCGCTTCCACTCGATGCGGTGAGCGTGTTGCTGCCCGCGGCGGCCCCGAGCGTCCACCCACCAACGGTCGCGATTCCGTTCGCGCCTGACGAGGGTGTCGCACCGGTGACGGAGCCTCCGCCGGACGCGACCGCGAACGTGACCGTCTGGCTCGACACGAGGTTGCCGAACTGATCCGCGAGCGACACCGAGGGCGCGGTGCCGAGCGTCGCTCCGGCCGTCGCGGTGAGATTGTCACCGGCGATCTTCGTGATGGCCGCGACGGGGCCCGCGATGCCGGTCGCGGTGAAGGTGACGGGCGCTGCACCGCTCACCGACGCCGTGAGCGTGTTCGTTCCCGCGGTGTTGCCGAGCGTCCATGAACCAGCGTGTGCCATGCCGGTCGCGTCGGTGGTGGCCGTGGCGCCGGTCACCGATCCGCTGCCACTCGCCACCGCAAACGTCACCGTCGCGCCGGCTTTCGCCTGCCCGTTGCTCGTGACCATGACCGACGGCGCGGTCGCCACGGCGTGCGCGACGGTCGCGTTCTGCTGGTCGCCGGACCTCATCGCGAGCGCGACGGTCGGCGGCGATGTGCTCGATCCACCACGAACGGTGCACCCTGCCGACACGATGACCGCGAGCGCGGCCGTTCCGATTCGACCGCAGGCACGAACGCGCATGAGCGACTCCCGATGGTGGAGGGAATGGCACGACGCTAGGACATCCCGGGTGGAAACGCCAGCCGGGAGCGCCTTCAGGCCGTTCGGGAGAGAATGCGTTCGAGGATGTCCGGAATCTCGAACACGGCTCGATTCTCGTACGCTTTGACGCGCATGACGAATTCCCGCCGGCGGACTGGATCGAGCATCGACCTGACGGCCCCGACGATCTCGCGAGGGAAGCTGTGAATCGCGATGCCGAAGCCGCGCTCCCCGACCCACTCGGCATTGTAGCGCTCCTGAGGCATCGTCCAGGCGTTGCACTCGACGATCACCGGAAGGCCCATCGCCAGCGCCTCACTGATGCTCCCCGGGCCCGGCTTGCCGATGAAAAAATCCGAGAGCTGCATGAGATGCGCGACGTCGGACGTGAAGCCGAGGACGTGCATCGGCACGCGCCGCACCAGCGAGCGAAGCGAGGTTTCGAGGCGCTCGTTCTTCCCGCAAACGGCGATCAGCTGCACGTCCAGCCCGCTTTCGTCGAGCAGCCTCGCGATGGTGAGCATCGCCGAGGAACCCTCGCCTCCGAACATCATGAACGCGACCGGCAGCGCAGCATCGAGGCCCAGCGCCGCGATGTCGCCGGGCTGTCGCCCTGCGGTGTGGCCGTAGAACCGCGGACTGAGGATCATCCCCGACGTCTGGAAGACATGCGATGGCGCGTGCCCCGCACCAAGCGCCTGCTCCCGCGCACGATCGCTGCCGCAGATGAAGTACTGCTCCTGCTTCTCCTCGATCCAGAAATGCGGCGGATAGTCCGCGAGGTCGGTGAGGATCGTCACCAGCGGTACGCCCGGCATCACGTGTGCGATCGCACCGTGGAGCGCCCGATTGAAATGCGGCATGACCGAGACCACCATGTCGGGCCGCTCCTGCGCCCAGTGCCGCTCGAGAATCCGCACCTGCGACCGGTAGTACCGTCGATAGAAGAACTTGATGAGACTGAGCATCAGCGGAGATCCCAGCGTCCATCCGCGCCGCTGGACCGCGTTGTAACCCTCTTCCGCGCTCACGCCGGTGATCCGCTTCAAGAGGTCGAACTCCGCGAACAACTGCATCAGGTTCGTCATCCGCAGCGTCCAGGGCCGCTTTTCCAGCTGCGCGACGTCGCACAACGCGGTCGCCGCTGCCCGATGTCCGCCTCCCGCGTCGCAGAACGCGAGCTCGATGGTCTTCATCGAGCGTAGTCTACCGTGTGCGCTTCTGTCCGGCGCTCGGCGGCCTCGGCCTTCCTCTTCAGCGCGTCGATGAGGCCCGGAAACACGAAGCGATGGAGTGGGAGAACGGAATACCAGTAGAGATTGCCCAGGATTCCATGCGGTTCGAAGAACGCGGTCTGTTCGACCCGTGATCCCGCGGCATCGGGAATCACCTCGAACTGCAGCCAGGCGCGGCCGGGCAACTTCATCTCCGCCCGCAGGCGCAGCAGGTGGGGTACCTCGAGCGCTTCCACGCGCCAGAAGTCCAGCGGATCTCCCACGCGCAGGTCGCGCGGATGCCGGCGGCCGCGGCGCATCCCCACTCCCCCTACCATCCGGTCCATCGCGCCGCGCAACTGCCAGAGCGCATTGCCCGCCGGCCACCCTTCTTCGCCCCCGAGCGTGCAAATGGTCTGGAACATCCGCGCGGCCGTGGCTTTCACGCGACGCCGGTGACGGTCGAGCAGCATTCCCTCGTGTGAGCCGAGCATGTCGGCCTCGGGCTGATCCTGCGCGACGCTCGACAGGCTCGACGCCCACGTGGTCTCGACGTTGTCCTCCTCGAGACGCGTCAGCGCGAGACGCACCGCCTCGTCGTACCCGGTGGGCTTCACGCCGAAGGCGCTCCGCGCCCGGTCGTCGCGCACGACCATCCGCGTCTTGAGGCTCTCCACCAGCGGCTGGGCGATGCTGAAGGGAATGGGCGTGAGGAGATCCACCGCGCGGCCGCTAAATTCGGGCTTGGGCACCGGCAGCGACACGATGAAGCGCCGCAGCCCCCGGATGCGGGCGTAGTGCTGCATCATCTCGCGATACGTGAGGATGTCGTTGCCGCCGATCTCATAGATGCCCACGGCCGTCGGATGATCGAGCGCCTCGACCAGGTACTCCAGCACCGAGCGCACGCCGATCGGCTGGCAGCCCGTATTGACCCACATCGGCAGAATCATGACCGGGATGCGCTCGACGAGATGGCGGATGATCTCGAAGCTCGCGCTCCCCGATCCCACGATCACGGCGGCCCGGAACTCGATCACCGGCACGCCGCTCGCGGCAAGGCAGCGGCCGACCTCCTGTCGCGACACGAGGTGCTTGCTGCTGACCGTTTGCGGGTCGCCAAGTCCGCCGAGGTAGATGATGCGCCGCACGCCCGCCTTTGCCGCGGCCTCGCCGAACGCGAGCGCGATCACGCGGTCCCGTTCACGGAATGCCTCGCCGCCCGCCATCGAGTGGACGAGGTAGTAGGCCACGTCGATGTCCTGCAGCGCGTGCGCGGTGTCCTCGGGACTCTCGAGATCGCCGCGGACGATCTCGACGCCCGGCCAGCGTTGCCCTTCGAGGCGGTCGGGATTTCTGGCGACGCAGCGCAACTGATGGTTCTTTGCCAGCAGGCGCGGCACGAGCCGGCCGCCGATGTATCCCGTAGCGCCCGTCACGAGCACGCGCGTCCGGCCCGCCGGATCGAGTCGTGGCCTGTCGGGTTCCGCGAGCGATCGGCCCGGCACGTCTGCGTTCATGCTTGATCCTACAGTGGGTTGGTCAAGAATGCGCGTCCGCGGTTACCTTCCATGCCTGACGCGCCGAGCGCGGCGCTCCACCTCCTGCGCCATGACTGTCATCACCAACATCGAAGACCTGCGCCGCATCGCACAGAAGCGTGTGCCGCGCATGTTCTACGATTACGCCGATTCCGGCAGCTGGACCGAAAGCACCTATCGCGCCAACGAACGCGACCTCCAGGCGATCAAGCTGCGCCAGCGCGTGATGGTGAACATCGAGGACCGGAGCACCGCCACGACGATGGCCGGCGTCGAGGTCTCGATGCCCGTGGCCCTCGCACCGACGGGCCTCGCCGGCATGCAGCACGCCGACGGCGAGATCCTCGCGGCAAGGGCGGCCGAGCGGTTCGGCGTGCCGTTCACGCTGAGCACGATGAGCATCTGCTCCATCGAGGACGTCGCCGCGCACACCAAGGCGCCGTTCTGGTTCCAGCTCTACGTGATGCGCGACCGCGATTTCATCGAACGCCTGATCGATCGGGCAAAGGCCGCGCGCTGCGGCGCGCTCGTGCTCACGGTCGACCTGCAGATCCTCGGCCAGCGGCACAAGGACCTGAAGAACGGCATGACGGCGCCCCCGAAGATGACGCTCGCCAACATCGCCAACATGATGAGCAAGCCGCGCTGGTGCCTCGGCATGCTCGGCACAAAACGTCGCCGGTTCGGCAACGTGGTCGGGCACGTGAAGGGGATCGAGAACATGGGTTCGCTCGCGGAGTGGTCGCACAAGCAGCTCGATCCGCGGCTGAACTGGGGCGACGTCGAGTGGATCAAGAAGCGCTGGGGCGGGAAGCTGATCCTCAAGGGGATCCAGGACGTGGAGGACGCAACGCTGGCGGCGGACTCCGGCGCCGACGCGCTCATCGTCAGCAATCACGGCGGCCGGCAGCTCGACGGCGCCGAGTCCAGTATTCGCGCGCTCCCCGCGATCGTGGACGCCGTCGGCTCGCGCATCGAAGTCCACATGGACGGCGGCATCCGCACGGGGCAGGACGTGCTCAAGGCCTGCGCGCTCGGCGCGCGCGGCGTGTATATCGGGCGTGCCTTCCTGTACGGCCTCGGCGCGATGGGCGAAGCCGGCGTGACCAAAGCGCTGGAGCTCATCCACACGGAGCTCGATCTCACCATGGCCTTTTGCGGCCGTACGAAGATCGACCAGGTGGACAAGACCGTATTGCTGCCGGGCAGCTATCCGGTGTGATCGTCGCGCCTCATCCCGGAGGCGTCGACAGCGATCTCATGAATCGCGCCATCTCCACCGGCGCACGCGTGTGCGTGCCCTTGCCGATGAGTTTCACGCCGTCGTGCGCCTCGACGTCGAACGTGACGAGCTTCCCGGTCACCGACGTGACGGTCGCCCGCGCCGTCACCGTCCTGCCGACCGGCGTCGCGGCCAGATGCCGAATGTTCACGTCCACGCCGACCGACACCCATCCGGCGGGCAGACTGGCCTGAATCGCGTTGCCCGCGGCGCTCTCCATGAGGAAGATCATGAACGGCGTGCCGTACACCATGGGCATCCCGGCGAGGAGGTGCCCGACCGTCAACTCCGGCGTGACGACGACGGTGGCTTCACCGGTGGATCCGATGGCGATCGTCATGCCAGCTCCTTCTTCAAGGCCACCAGCAGGGCGTCCACATCCTGCTCCGAGTTGAAGAGATGCGTCGAGATGCGATTACCGTTGAACCAATTCCCGGGAACGAGCTTCACCTCGATGTTGTGCTTCTGCCTCAATCGCTGGTGCAACGCTTCGCTCTTGATGTCCGCGGGAAGCGAGAAGCTCAGCAGCGGAGATGCGAGCGGGCCGGGCGCCGCGCTCAGCACACGGAGTTTCGGCACGTCCGCGAGCGCGGCGAACAGCCGGTTGCGCAACGCAAGATTGTGCGACTCCACGCGCGCGATGCCGGCGGCAGTGATGTAGTCCACCGCCGCCCCCAATCCGAGCACGCTCGGAATGCTGACTACTCCCGACGAATCGCTGTACACGGCTCGTCCGCTCTCGAGCGCGATGGGATCGATCTTTCTTCCGAGTTCCGCACCCAGGTACAGCAAGCCGGTTCCCTCCGGCGCCATCAGCCACTTGTGGCCGCTCGTCGCGTACGCGTGGCAGCCCAGCGCCTTCACGTTCACGTCTATTCCGCCGACGGCCTGCGCGCCGTCCACCACGGCGATGCAGCCCCGCCGCCGCGAGAGCGCGGAGAGCTCCGCGACCGGCATACGGAATCCCGTCGACGACAGCAGGTGTGAAAACGAGAGCACGCGTGTGCGGGGTGTGATCTGTTTCGCAAAACGGTCTACGATCGCCTGCGGGTCGTTCTCGCCCGGAGGAATGACGACGATGTCGAGCACTACACCCTGGCGGCGAGCGACATGATCCCATCCGACGCGACCGCCCGGATGTTCCTGATCCGTGGTGAGCACCCGGTCGCCCGGTGAGAACGTGAGTCCCTGAGCCACCCAGTTCATCGCTTCCGTCGTGCTTCGGGTGAGGACGAGTTCTTCCATCGCGCAGCCGATGAACGCCGCGGCCTTGGCGCGCACGCCTTCCATTGCGTGCTCCTGCTCACCGTACGCGTACGCCGCCGGGTTCAGCTCGAGCTCCTGCCACGCGTCGATCGCGCGCTGCATCACCGGTCGCGGCGTTGGACCGAGCGAGCCGGTCTGCAGATAGACGAGGCCTGGGGCGAAGGCGAAGTCACCGGACGCCGCGAGTCCCATGGCCGCGTTTGAGCGGCGTCCGCCAGCCGTGCGCCTCTCGGACCACAACGCTTGCGGTGCGAGTCCGGCCGCGGAGAGCGCGGCGAGCGATCCGAGAAACTCGCGTCGAGAGCGGGGATCATCGGGTGTCATCGCCATTCGGCTCCTGTGGAATGAAAGCACCGTCACGAATCGGAAACTACGGCTGAATGGCTCCACGCGCGATATGGCGTCGCCCTGGGGCGATTCCGCCGATCGGGCCCAGGACCGAAGACGAGAGGTCGTGCCTGCGCGTTCGATGCAGTAATATCGTGTGATGACGGCCAACGGATTCGACTACGACTGGATCATCGTCGGCTCGGGATTCGGCGGGAGTGTGTCCGCGCTGCGCCTGAGCGAGAAAGGGTACAAGGTCGCGGTGCTCGAGTCTGGCCGCCGTCACGCCGACCACGAATACGCCGCGTCCGCGTGGAACCTGCGGCGTTTCCTCTGGGCGCCCGCCATCGGCCTGCGCGGGATCATGCGCCTCACGCCCTTCAAGGACATCTTCATCGCGTCCGGCTCGGCGGTGGGCGGCGGGAGCGCGGTGTACGCCAACACGCTGTATCGCGCAAAGCCCGCCTTTTTCGAGAACCCGCAGTGGGCCGGTCTCGAGGATTGGAGCACGGTGCTGCAGCCGCACTACGACACCGCCGAGCGAATGCTCGGCGTGCAGACCGTGCCGTTCGCGAGCGGTGGACAGGAGCTGCTCAAAGAGGTCGCCGGCCACTTCGGCGTGGCCGACACCTTCACGCGCACCCCTGTCGGTGTCTACTTCGGCGAGCCGGGTGTGACGGTGGCCGATCCGTACTTCGGCGGCGAGGGCCCCGCGCGCACCGGCTGCCTCAGGTGCGGCGCCTGCATGGTCGGCTGCCGGCACGGGGCGAAGAACACCCTGCTCAAGAATTATCTCTGGTTCGCGGAAAGACGCGGCGCAGCGGTGATCGCGGATTGCGAGGTCACCGACATCCGTCCGATCGGAGCCGACAACGGAAGTGCCGCCGGCGTCGCCGACGGGAGCATGGGCTATCGCGTGACCACCCAGCTGCCGGGGGCATGGTTCGCCAAGCACCGCCGCACGTATACGGCGCGCGGCGTGGTCGTTGCCGCGGGCGCCCTGGGCACGAGCCGACTGCTCATCAAGTGCAAGGAGACCGGCTCCCTCCCCCGCCTCAGTCCGCGCCTCGGCGAGCTCGTGCGGACGAACAGCGAATCGATCCTCGCGGTCACGCTCCCCGACGACACGAAGGCGCCGTGGAACGACGTGGCGATCAGCGCGAGCATCCATCCGCGCGAGGACACACATATCGAGTTCTGCACCTACGGCAAGGAGGGCGATTTCATGGCGTTCCTGCTCGCGCCGCTCACGGGCGAGGGCACACACCTGACCCGCCCGTTGATGATGCTCGCCAGCATCGCGCGGCACCCATTGCGTTTTCTCCGCGGACGGTGGCCCATCGGCTGGAGCGCCCGCACGCTCGTCGTGCTCGTGATGCAGACGAGCGACAACGCCATCGCGTTCAGGCCCGCACGGCGCCTGTTCGGCGGGATCGGGCTGCGCACCGAGCAGAATCGCGAGAAGCCGAATCCGACGTTCATCCCCGTGGCGAACGAAGCCGCGGAATGGCTGGCCAAGCAGACGGGCGGCATACCGCAGAGTGGATTCCTCGAGGCGCTCGCCAACATCCCGACCACGGCGCACATCCTCGGCGGCGCCGCGCTGGGCCGCGATTCCTCGACGGGCGTCGTGGATTCGCGGCATCGCGTGTTCGGCTACGAGAATTTCCTCATCACCGACGGCGCGGCGATGCCCGCGAATCCCGGGGTCAATCCCTCGCTCACCATCACGGCGCTCGCGGAACATGCCATGAGCCATGTGCCGCGATGCGCAGGGTGACGCCGGCAGAGCGTGGTCGCATGCTCACGGCAGGCCCTCAGTGTGAGTCGAGCGCGAACTCCTGCCGGTCGACCCGGATGCCGTGCCGTTCGAGCGCCGGGAACACGAGGTCGTACGGCACATCGATCGGCGAGATCAACCCCGTGCGGCCGAGCGCGCCGTCGAGGATGAGCCGCGCACCACGGGCGAGCGTGAACCCCACCGTCCGCTGCATCGAGGTGAAGCCCGTGGCGAAGTCGCGCCGATCCACGAGATCGTACACCACGCGCACGCCCTTCCCGTGCCGCTTGCCGCGCACGTCGACGCGAATCCACGTGATGTCTTCGTCCCCATCGCCATACTGGAACTGCGGCTGTGACGCGAGGAGCGCCGTCGTGAACTCGATCGGCGATACCGTCGCGCCGTTCACGCTGACGGCTGCGCTCTCGAGAAATCCGCTCTTCACCATCACGTTCCAGAAGGCGCTGTGGCCGGGCAGCCGGCCGGTATAGCGCGCCATCTCGCGCACCGTGCCGCGTACGCCGAACAGCTCCGCGTAGTGCACGGCGTCGCCGTTGGGGTAGCATTCGAGGGGCGAGCCAAGCGCGGGAAGATCGACGACATGATGGCGCCCGGGTTCGAACAGCGTCGTCGCATCGATCGTCACCGGCTCTCCGCCGGCGAGAATGCGTGCCGGCCGCCGGTAGGAACGCATCACGCCGATGGGCGACCAGGAAAATTTGTATGCGAGCGGGTTGTCGCGCGCCTTCGGTCCGGGGATGCCAGCGCCGTACCCGTAGAATTCCGCGACGTCGTCCAGGTCGGCCAGCGCCCGCGTCCCGATGATGAGATCGAGTCCCGGATCGAGCCCGAATTCCGGAAGGACGATGATCCCCCTCGCCTTCGCCTCGCGAGCGATCTCGCCGATCGCGAGCTCGGTCGCGGCGATCCGTCGCGCGTCCTGCTCCTGCGGGTCGCGCAGGTACATGCTGCTCACGATACTCACACCGCAGCGGGCGGCGAGCCGGGCCATCGGGAGCGCGAACGTTCCCGGCAACGCCTCCACGACGACATCGGCGCCGCGCATCAGGGATTCGACCGCGGATTCGTCCGAAGCGTCGATGACCCTCGCCAGAACGCCCGACGCGGGGTAACGCCGCGCGATCGCCTCTACGCCGGAGTCCCGGTCGGCGACGACGACGTGCGTCGAGTCGCCGCCGGACACGAGTGCGTGCAACGCCGCTCTGCCCTGCGCGCCGCAGCCGAGGAGCAGCACGCGCGGGCTCATGCGTGGCCGCGGCTCACGTACGATCCAGCACGCCCCGCACGCTCGCGGTGAGTTCCACGATCGTGAAGGGCTTCCCAATGAAGTGCACCCCGTCCGCCACCGACTCGCGTCCAAGGCTGTCGTGCTCCGAGAACCCCGACATCAGGAGGTATTTCAGTCGCTGGTGGGTCTGCGCCAGTGTGTCGACGAGTTCGCGGCCGCTCATCCCGGGCATGACGACGTCGGTGAGGAGCAGGTCGATCTTGCCCGCGTGCTCTGTGGCGAGCCGGAGCGCTTCGGTTGGGCCGTTCGCGCACAGCACGTGGTATCCCTGCGCCTTCAGCGCCCGCTGAGTCAGTTGCAGCACCGATGGCTCGTCCTCCACCACGAGGATCGTCTCGTGCCCGCGCTGCGGCGACAACACCGCGCCGGGAGTCGCCGCCGGCTTGCGCTCGCCGGCGTATCTCGGAAGATAGACGTCGAATGTCGTGCCCTGCCCCGGCGAACTCTTCACCGTGATGAGCCCGTCGTTCTGCTTCACGATCCCATACACCGTCGACAGGCCGAGGCCCGTGCCTTCGCCGACACCCTTCGTGGTGAAGAACGGCTCGAAGATGTGTTGCGCGATCTCGTCGCTCATCCCGTACCCGTCGTCCGAGACCGTGAGTTGCACGTAGTCTCCGGGACGCGCGAACGCGTGCATGGCGCGGAACTGCTCGTCGATCTCGCGATTGGCGGTCGTGATGCGCACGGTTCCGGTCTTGCCGACGGCGTCGCGCGCGTTGACGCAGAGGTTGGTGAGGATCTGGTCCAGCTGCGATTGGTCGAACCGCACCGGCCACAGCTGCTCCGCCGGACTCCACGAGAGCGCGATGTGCTCGCCGAGCAGCCGCTTCAGCATCGCGAGGATCCCCAGCACGGTCGCATTCAGGTCCATCACCTTCGGCATGATCGTCTGCTTGCGGGCATAGGCCAGCAGTTGCCGCGTGAGATCCGCCGAACGCGTTGCCGCCTTGTGGATCTCGGTCAGGTCCTCATAGAGCGGCTGCGCGGAGTCCATCTGCATCATCGCCAGCTCTGCGTGACCGAGAATCACTCCGAGCATGTTGTTGAAGTCGTGGGCGATACCGCCTGCCAGGCGGCCGACCGTTTCCATCTTCTGCGCCTGCTTCAGATGGGATTCAAAGACGGCCGCCGCCGCCTCCGCACGGTGACGCATCGAGATGTCGAGGACGGTGCCCTGAAGCCCAACGATGTCGCCCGCCGGCGACCGCACCGCCTCTCCGCGGGCCGTCAGCCACCAGTGCTCCCCGTCTTCGCGCAACCCTTCAAGGTCCAGCTCGAAGCCAGCGCCCGCCATCCTCGCCACCTGGATCGCGGCGCCGAGCCGTTCCCAGCTCTCCGGCGTAAAGTAGCGGGGCATATCTCCAAGGGATGGGGCACGCAGATCCGGGTCGTGACGCACCAGGCGTTCGAAACTCTCCGACCAGATCACGGCGCCCGAGGCCAGATCCAATTCCCAACTCCCCACGCTGGCCACCCGCTGCGCCTCGCGGAGTCTCCGCACGGTCAAACGCAGCGATTCCTCGGCCAGCGTGCGCTCGATCACGACGGCGACCTGGTTTCCCACGGCCGCCAGAAAGGCGAGATCACGTTCGGTGTAGACGTTCTCACGCTCGTAGTCCTGCAACACGAGCACGCCGATCGTGCGCGACGGCGTCTGCAGCGGGACCCCCATCCACGACGCCGACGGCGAGCCCACGCTCTCGACCTCTCCGCGCTCGTGGAGCTGGCGCAACACCCCGGGCAAGAGAAGCAGCGGCTCGCCACGGCGAAACACGTACGCCGTGCAGCTCTTCGACATTTCGACGGGATTGTGAGGAACCGCGTCGCGCTGATCCACGAAGTATGGAAAGCCGAACAATCCGGTCACCGGATCGAGAAGCGCCACGAAACAGTTCTCGGCTTCGAGTACGCGCTGAAGCGAGTGATGCATGAGGACCAGCAACTGATCGAGATTGGCCGACGTTGCGACGCTCTGCGCGATCTCGTGCATCACTTCGCGCTCGAGCTCCTCCCGCTTTCGCTGAGTGATGTCCCGCAGGAACGCCACCATGTGCCCGCCATCCGCGGACTGCACCTTCACGCTGATCTCGACATCGTACACACTCCCGTCCTTTCGGCAATGCCGGGTCTCGAAGCGCCCCTCGCCCCGCGCCATCATCGCACGGATGCGCGCGGAGGTCTGATCGGCGGACTCAGCCGCTTCCAAGTCGAGAATCCGCAGGGCGAGCAGTTCCGACTCGGAGTAGCCGCTCATGCGGCAGAGGGCGTCATTGACCTCCAGCAGCCGCCCATCCGCGCCGGCGCGCCCGTAGCCATCCATGGCCGTCTGGATGACGGTGTGGTGCCGCTCCGCGCTCGCCCTCAGCGACTCCTCTGTCTGCCTTCGCTCGGTGATGTCCTGGATGGTGCCGGTCAGGCCAATGACGGCACCAGCGGGGTCGACCGCGAGCGCGCCAAGCCCGTGCACCCACCGCGTGGTTCCGTCGTCCTTGCGAACGATTCGGTACTGCTTGTCGAATGCGCGCCCCTTGGCGACCACCTCCTCATGCAGGTATCGCTCCATCATCGGCCGGTCGTCGGGATGAATCAGCCCCAGCCATCGGGGCACCGTGCGGACGTACGCCGCGTCGATGCCGAAGATCTGATCCAGCACCTCGGAAGATTGCCATTGATCCGTGACAAAGTCGGCGCGATACGATCCAATCCGGGCCGCGTGCTGCGCTTCTCTGAGGAACTGCTCGCTCTCCTGAAGCATTTCGTTCCGGGCCTCGAGGTGCGCGCCGAGCTCGCGCGACTCCCGCGCAACCGCATATGCCGTCAGCACTCCCCATGCGACAATCATCGCCGCCAGCAGGACCGCGTCGTTGCCTCTCGCTGCGGTCACCAGGACCTGAGACAACATGCCCTCGATGAGTACGGCGGAAACGACCAGCGGAAGGAAGACCCGCATCATCCGTGCGGAAGGCGAGCCCCCGACCATGAGGCGCACCGGGAAGCGGTGCGGTCCGGCGGCCGCCGCTGACGCGACGCCGATTAGCACGAACCCGACCGACGTCGTCACCGCCATCGGAACCGTGACGCCGCCGTACAAAAAGGGCTTGCCAAACACGTACGCCAGCAAGACCGTCGCGCCGAGTACCGCGACCAGAACTCCCAGGCTCGAAGCCCAGTCACGGAAGCGATTGGTTTGGCGTGAGCTCGACGGGCGCAGCCACAGCAGCAACGTGGCTACTCCGACGAACACGAAACCGATAGCGCTCATGGGCGACACGCGCGCGAGTGGAACTCCACCGAGCGAGCCCGCGTTTCGCGTGAGCCAGGCCTCGCCTGTGAGATCCAAGCCGGTCAGGCTGCCGACGACGTCCAACAGTCCAAAGACGGCTACCAGCAGCACCGGCGCGACGATTGCCGCGCGGCCCGGGCCCGTCTCCCGCTTGTGCGCCCTCAGGTAGAGGCCGGCACTGAGGATGAGGAAACACACCGCCGTACTCGGCGCCATCGGGATGTAGTCCGGGCGAATGCTGCCCAGGACCCGGAACCCCAACAGGAATCCGAGCAACCCTCCGAGGGCCACGAGGGCGGTGGCCGCTGCTGACAGCTTGGCCGCCCTCCTGAACCGAAGAACGGTCTGGTTTCGTTCGCCATCCGCAGCGCCCACTGCCCGGCCTCCTGCGGCCATCCGCACCTCCTGCGAACCCTCACCCACCTTCGGGAATCCACCTCGCCTCGAAACATCACATCCAGACGCGCTGCGCGCGTGCCAAGGTGGGGTTGTGCACCGGACCTGTCAACGAAGTCGAGGCCTCGCGGACGAGAAGCCCGCGAGCTGAGCCTGCGCGGCCGCCCGCCTCTTACGGAAGGACCGCGCCCGCGTTGAGCCGCAACTGCAGCCGATCGGAACGCATCACGATCGCCGGCGCGGCGTCTTCCAATCCGAGCGCGGTAAGCCGTCCCGCCATCGGATGACCGACCCTCGACACCTTGAGCCGCATCGTTCCCGGCAGGCAGATCCTGCCGCCGCCGCGCGTATTCACCAGCGTTCGCAACGACGAACCCCCGTGGCGCGAATAGAGAACGAGATTCAGGATCGGTCCGGCAATGCCCGCGCCCGCCTTCCCCGACAGCTCGACGATGTTACCGCCTCCGTCCGGATCGACGACCGCGCCGCGGAACACGTTCCCCTTCAACGAGAACGGAATCGGCGTCACGAACTTGGGATAGCCCCACAACTCGCAACCGGCCGCACAGGCCGCCCGCGTGGTGACCGGAAGGTCGACGATGAAGAAACCCACGCGGCGCTTGTCGAGGCTGCCCAGCATGGAAAGCAGCGGAATCGCCGGCGCCGGCGTGCCGGCGGGTACCACCGCGATCGCCACGCCGACTTCGTTGTAGTCGCCGATCGAGGTCTCGCGGTACTCGTAGAACGCGACTCCTACGAGCGCCTTCCCGCCCGCGAAGCGAACCGCCTCGAGTCCCTCCCCCTGCACCATGGCCTGTGCCTTCTCGCGGTCCACGAGAAAGAGCGCCATCAATTGCGAGTCGTCGAAATACAGGATGGGAAGTTCGACTTTGCCCTCGCTCGTATCGAACGTCGTTCGCGGATACTGGAAGAACGGGTCGGCGCTCCACTCGTCCACGTCACACCCCCATGTGCTCACCGGCGTCGAGCAGCTGATCCTGCCAGTCTTCCATCAGCGACAGCCGGTTGATCTGGTTCGTTCCCTCGAAGATCCGCGTGAGTCGCACGTCGCGGAAGATCTTCTCCACCTTCCGCTCATGCAAACCGCCGTGATCGGCGAGCAGATCCATCGCCATTTCGCACACCACTTGTGCGCGGTCCGTCGCGTGGAACTTGCACAGGGAGGCGTTGAGCTGCCGCGGCTGCCACGCGGTGCGCGCCTCCTCCCAGACCAGGCTGCGGATCGCGCGCGTCTCCGCGACCATCGTCGCGAGATGCAGCTGCACGTCCTGATAGTGGATCAGGGCCTTGCCGCCGAGCGTGTATCGCCGGGCAAAATCGAGTGCGGTCTCGGTGGCGGCGCGCGCGAAACCGACGCCCATCGCGGCGACCGGAATGCGTGACGCGTTCAGCGTGGCGCGGTTGATGGCCCATCCGCGGCGAAGGCCGCCGATCACCCGATCATGCGGGACGAACAGGTCGGTGAGCTCGAGTTCGGCCGCTCCCGACGCGCGCATCCCCATCTTGAGTTCGGTGCGGGCCACCTTGAAGCCGGGGGCCGCGCAGTCCACGTAGAAGCAGGTCCACGACGCCAGCCCCTCGCCCTCGAGGGCCGCGAATACGGTGGCGCTCCTGGCGAGGTCGCCGCCGCTGATGAAGCACTTGCGCCCGTTCAGCAGCCATCCGCCCGCGGTTGGCGTCGCAACCACTCCGGGATGCGCGCTCGCGGCGCCCTCTCCTTCCTCTGCATCCGATCCGGCACCCGGTTCGGTGATCGCGAAGGCCACGAGGTGCGGGTCGCCTCGCTGGCAGCTTCGGTACACCGGCCCGAGGTGCCGCAACACGCCGCGCGCGCCGCCCGCGAGCAGCAACGGCATCGCACCGAGGTGATGGGCCGAGAGCAGCAGCATGAGTCCGCCGCACGCCGCACTGAACTCCTCGACGATGAGGCTGCACTGCCAGATCGGAGGGTATCGGAGCGTCGGCCACGGCATGCTCCCGAGCGGTGCCGGCAGGAAGTAGCTGAGCCATCCCTGCCGGCCGGCTTCGCGCAGCACCTCGTGCGCGGCCGGGTGGTCCTCGCCTGCGGGCAGGTGCGGAGCAAGGTCGAGCTCGTCGGCGACCGGAACCATGAATCGTTCGGCGAACACCCTCGCCCTCCGGCGCTGTCGTGCCAACGGTCCGGGTAAGCGCGCGAAATCGGTTTCCCACAGATCCTTCACCGGGTAGTCGGACAGCGCCCGCCCAATGAGTGGCAGGTCGCGGTACTGCCGTCGCGGTGAGAGCGGATGATCCGGGGCAAGATGTCCGCCGAGGTGTGGCATGCTGCTCATGCAAACGCTCCGATCCATCCTGCCAGGAACGCGTGCGCTTCTCTCGTGCCGCCGGCCTGCAGCTTCAGCATGTTCTCGTCGCGCACGATCTTCTCGGGCCCCGCCTCGCGCATGTAACCGATGCCGCCGTGCAGCTGCACGACCTGGTTGGCCGCGTCGCACAGCAACGCCTGCGTGACCGCCCGGGTTGCGACGACCGCGCCGATGTCCAGCGCATCGACGGGCCGTGCAAGGCTCTCGAGCGCGACATCCGCCTGGTGCCGCGCGATCTCGATCTCGCTAAGCATCCGCTGGACCGCCGGATGGCCGGCGATGATCTTGCCGCCCTGCTTGCGAATGGCGGCGTAGTCGGTTGCGAGCGCCTGGCCGCGAGCGAGCGCGCCGGCGGCGATCGCGAGCAGTCCGATCATGTCCATCTTGAGCGCCCGCCCCCAGACGAGCCGCGACACCTCGTCTCCCGGTGACTTCGCCACGGCGGTCGCCGACGCCTCCACGACCTGGAAGGCCGACAGCTCATCGAGGCCGTGCTGGGCACGACAGGGACGCACGTCGAGACTGTCGCGGCGCGCGAGCTGCCACGCAATCCGTCCGCCGAGCCACACCGGCCACAACAGCCATCGCCATGCGCCCGGCGCGACCATCGTCGTGGCATGGGCCCTTCGGTCGAGCCAGTCCGCCAGCAGCGCGACTTCATCGGCCTCGAGGTGGGCCGACTTGAGCCAGCGCGCGGCGCTCGTCCGGGCGAGTCCATAGTGTCCGGTGGACACGAACGCCGTGCCGAGGACGTCTTCAGCGTCGAGCTCGAGATCCAGCGCGCCGGCCACCGCGCGCGCCAACGCCGTCCGGTGCCACGCGAACGCGACGGCGGCATTCGCGCGGCCAAGCCGCGTGAGCGCTCCGATGTTGAACGCCATCGCATCGCTGTGGCCGACATGCTCCCAGATTCCGAATCCGCGCTCGCCCGTCGCGGGAGGCAGCATACCGAGGTCGGCCGCCTCCTTCGAGAGCCGGGCGAGCTCGGCCGGGCCAATCGGCGTCTCGGCGCGCGCGGTCGCCACGGCGACGCGCTCGCGCGCGAAGCGGTCGACCCCGGCGAGCAGCAGCGCTGAATCTTCGCGTTCGACGAGCATGGTCGCGTGGGCGATGTCGGCGTCGGTGGCGGATGCCCCCGAGCACGCCATAAGGTACTGCCTTGCGGTCCATGGCGACGAGCCGGAGCGGCCCGCGTAGCGTTAGTTTCAGCGCCGGAAGGGCGTCGTGTTCACCCACCATCGAACGCCGGAGCGTCGGATTGGCGGGCACCAAGCTCAAGCTCGTGGGACCGCTCGCCGGCGTCACGCTTGCTCTCGGCGTGGCGCTGGCCGGAGGGTGGCTGGTGCGCACACATCCCTTCGTGGGGATGGAGTCGGTCACGTATCTCGCCAACGCGCTCGATGGCCGGCCGTTCCTCGCGCAGCTGTTCGACGTTCAGCGGAATGACCTGGGGAATTACCAGGGACGCGAGCTGAGTTACGCCACGGATCTCCTCGATGCCCATGCGGTGGCGTGGTGGTTCCGATGGCGGGGAAGCTTCCTCCCGATCTCGCTGGCGCAGCTCGTGATGATTGCGGTGGTGGCGGCGGCGAGCGTCTCGTGGCTTCGCGCTCGCGCCCCGAAGCTCGGAGCGGCGGCCATGTTGCCGGCGCTCCTCTTCGTGTCGTCCGCCAGCACGATCCTCGGCGTCCGCCATTTCCGCACCGCCAAGTCGCTTTCGGCGGCGGCGCTCGCGTTGCTCGCGTGGATCCTCGCGCGGGAGCTCTACGGCCGGCCTTCCGATGAACGCGGCCCGCCTCGCCTTCGCGTGCTCGCCGCGGCCTTCACCGTCGCGACCATTCTCGCGCTGGCCGACCGCCAGGGAACGTTCTTCGTCGTGCTGCTCGCGGCGATCACCTGGCACTGCGCCCCGCGATCACCTCTCGTGCTCGCTCTCGTCCTCGCCGTCGCGATGGGCACGGTCTACGATCTCTGGCTCGGGCCGGCGCTCGTGCTCCACTTCGGTCACCAGCAGGTGAACTTCGCCTATCAGTCAGGCACGCTCGATCCTGCCATCCTCGGACAGGCGGCGAATTGGAGCGGCGTCCGGTGGTTGCTGGACTCTCTCTCGGTGGGCGCAGGTGCGCTCGGGTTGGCATGGGGTGTCGCCGTGGCGATCGGCGCCGTCGCCCTTGCGTGGCGGGCAGGTGGCCGCAGCTGGGCGCTCAGGACCGTGGTCGCCACCGCGGCGCTCGTCCTCCTCAGCGTGCTGATGAAGGCGCGGCATGCGCCCATCGATGATCCCGGCGTGCGCATGGCGTACTACAACGGTCCGTTGCTCGCGCTCGGATGCGTGGGGCTCTCGCTCGCGCTGGCCCGTCTGGCGGAGCGGGACGATTGGCCGACGTGGCGCCCACGTGTGATCGGCGTTGGCGGCGTGCTCGTGATGCTCAACCTCGTGTCCCTGCCGCGGCTGGCGGAGCGCCCTCCCCAGGGCGCCGACGCGCAATATATCCCCGTCACATCGGCGCTTGCGCGATGCATCGAGAACCCCGGCGATGATTCCCTCGATCATGTTCCGCGCGATGTCGCGTGGCTCGGCCGCTACCATCGACTCTGCGAACGCTATCGCACCCTGCGACCCGCTCGCTGAGTTCGGCCAGGAAGGGCCGGCTACGCCCCGGGAACGACCCGGGCGATCGACGGAGGCGTTTCATCGTCGCTCGTGACCGTGAGCGTGACGGTCACCAAGCCGGGCGTGCCCTGCAACTGGACGTTGCACGTCCACGATTCGTCGGCGCCGACCAGCTTCATGTTGAACGGCACCGTCATGCCCGCAATCCGGAACTCGCCACCGACGCGCGAATCGGGTTTCATCTTGACGGTGAACGTCGGCGCGGGCACGGCAACCTGCGCCGGTGGCTCGACGTTCGGAAAGTGCTCGATCGCCACGAGCTGAAGCATGCTGATGGCGACGGCGACCGTGCCGTAACTCGTACCTATCTCGAGCTGGTCGCCGAACGCCGGCCCGGCGAGCTGGATGGCGGCGCGCGCGCGTTGCCCGCCGGGCTTGTCGGGAACGACCGGCAGATTGCCCGACGAAAGTGCCGTCGTGACCGAACCGCTGATGCTCTCGATATCGATGGCGAGACTGTTCGTATTCGACAGCTTGTAGCTGATGGTCGCGGGCGGATGGGAGGGATCGATGCCCGCGATCCAGACCACGCGATCTTCCACGCCGTCCACGCCCGGCACACCGGTGCCGGTGAACAGCAGGTCGAATCCGGGGACGATTTGCGCGCCGAGGCCGAGATCGTCGCTGTTCACCCTGAACGTCAGCCCCGTCGTGCCCGGCGCCGGAACCGGCGCCGTCGGCCCGTTCGTCACGAAAATCGGTGTGCTGAATATCGAGACGCTTGCAACCGCATCCACGCGTTGCAAGAAGACACTGTCGCAGTTCTTTATGAGATCATCCAGCAGCGTCACGGAGGCTCGAATTCGAAGTGAGGACTTGCCCGTCCAGCCATGGAACTATAGCTGGACGGGAAGGCAACAATACCCGCTCGGGAATCGAGCCACAAGAACAGGCGAGAGGATATGCGTCAGTTCACTGGGCAGCACCCATGACCGCACGCAGCAATGACCCGTCGCCGCCAACGCAGTTGCCCCTCGCGACTCCCCTCGCGACTCCCCTCGCGACTCCCCTCGCGACTCCCCTCGCGACTCTAGTATTTTACGACTACCCCCGCCCTGAACGACTGCGCCGGCATGCGGTAGTACTGCGCGTCACCGAACTCGCTCTCCGACACCACGTCGCGGCTGTTGCCGAGGTTGCGGCCGTCGAGACGGAACTCCCAGCGGCCCGTGCGATATCCGACTCCTGCGTCGAAGGTGGAGAACCCACCCAACGGCGCCGTGTTGCGCATGTTCATGAACCGGTCACCCGTGTAGTTCACGCCGGCGCTGGCGATGAGTCCCTCCTCCGGCGCGAACGAAACGCCCGCGGACCAGAGGCCGCTCGCGGACATTTCCACTCGTTTCCCCGCGAGTTGCGTCGGCACGCCGTCGAACGCCTGGACGAAGTCCACGAACTTGGCGTCGTGCGAGCTGTAGCTGG
>OCZT010001804.1_pt1 | contig 22258 bp, 17 predicted proteins | sample 1539031 | NCBI WGS metagenome assembly OCZT01 (sample SAMEA3539308, study PRJEB22396) | soil metagenome | biome: tundra; feature: field; material: soil | place: USA | collected 2010-05 | depth 0.15 m | reverse complement strand
GATCGGCGGGGATGCCGAATTCCGTCGAAAGTGCATTCAGTGCCGCCGTGCGCTCAGCCGACGGCTGGTCGCACTTCACGTATGAAGCGAACGCGACCGTCTGCATCACGCCCCCGTTCTTCTTGAGGGCGAGGAGCTGTTCGTCGTCGAGGTCGCGTGACGCCGTCTTGCACAGCGCCCGGACGGCGGAATGCGACGCGATCACCGGCGCCTTGCTGTTCGCCATCACCCACATGTTCGACGCTTTCGACGGGTGCGAAATGTCGAGCATGATCCCGTACTTGTTCGCCTCGGCGACGACCTGCTTACCGAGCGGGCTTACGCCGTTCCACTTCCAGACACTGTCGGCTTCCCCGGTATTAGAATCGGAAAGCTGGTTGTGCCCGTTGTGTGACAGCGAGAGGTATCGCGCGCCGTAATCGTAGAACTTCTTGACGTTCGTGATGTCGGTCCCGATGCCGTACCCGTTCTCCACTCCCATGAGCGCGACGAGCTTTCCCTTCGCGTGAATGCGCCGCGCGTCGGCCGCGGTAAGCGCGATCTCGATCTGCGAGGGAGCGAGCTTTTCGGCGAGGTAGTGCACCGCCTCGAACTTCGCGACGTCGCCAGCCAGCGCCCTGGCGTAGGCGCTGTCCGAAAAGTCCTGCGACTGGCCGACGAAGATGCTGAAGAAGACGCCGTCCACGCCGCCGTTTCGCATCTTGGGGAGATCGACCTGATGCGCATGGCCGGTCACGTAATTCGGCGTCACATCGGTCATGGTCGAGGGATCGATGTCAACGTGCGTATCGAGCTTCAGCGCCTTGGCGTGGATCGCCCTTGCCTTGGCGATCAGCGCGGCATCATCCTGCTGGGCGGCAAGGGGCAGCGCGAGTAGTGCCACGGCCGCGGCGACGCGGAATACAGAGTTCACGGAATCCTCGTGGAGTGTGTTAGGTGCCGCAGATGCAAGACCGTCAGCGCTTCGAATCTCTCAAGTCCCTGGTGTAGCAACGTGCGCGGAGGCGACTGCGGTCGCTCCCGCCAGCAACTCCATCGCAGTGTGGTACAGTTTGCCCCGCACCTCGTCCCGGTCGCTCACGCGGGCGACGTACCGGACGGAAATTTCGACTCCACCTCCGTTCTGCCTGAACCTCATTGCGAGCACTGGAGCCGGGGTGAAATCAAGCGGACGTCGCGCCAAGTTCGAGGCGCGCGTTCGTGAAACATATCGCGCCGGAACGGCGTATTCGAGTTTACAACACTCCGGGAGTCCCCATGTTCGTTCAGTCCGTCACGCGCGCCTTTGTCATGCTGTCGATGCTCGTCGCACCGGTCACTGCACAGGGAACACTCGGCGTCTATGCGCCGGCCACGGCGAAGTACCGGGTGACCAGCACGCAGAAGACATCGCAGACGATGATGGGCCAGGCGCAGGACTTCGAGACCACCAGCAACCAGCTGTTCTCGATCGCCGTGACCAGGGCCGGTGAAGCCCTCTCGCTGACGATGACACTCGATTCGGCGACGGTCACGACCAACGCGCCGACCGGCGCGCCGGACCTGAGCGAGGCCATCGGCTTGAAGTTCGTCGGCCGCATGACGCTCGATGGCAAGATCGACTCAGGCCAGGTCACTGACAAGACGGGCGCGCCGTCAACGTCGCAGTACGCCGTCAACATGAAGTCGATCCTGCCGCGCCTTCGCATAGGCGCCGCCAAGGGTGCGACGTGGATTGACTCCATCACGTCCGTCGGCAAGCAGGGCGACGCCGACGTGACGGCGGAGAGCGTGTTGAGCTTCACACTGGCAGGTGATACGGTGCTGGCCGGCACCACGGCGTGGAAGATCGTCAGTGTTTCCGTCACCAAGGTCACCGGCAAAGGAAGCCGGACGGGAGCGGATTACACGATCACGGGAGACGTGAAAGGCACGACGACGTCATTCGTGAGCACCGCCGGCGCGTTCTTGGGCCAGTTCAGCGAGACGGACAGCAATCTCACAGTGAACGTCGAGGCGGCGGGGATGACGATTCCCATCGTCCAGCATTCGACGTCGAAGGTGGACCGGGTTCCGTAAGCGCCGTTCCTTGATGTGCCACCGGCCAGCCAAGGGCAGTGTACGGATGCGGGTGCACAGCGACGACTCTCTGAATGCGCAACGGCACGTCCGCGCCGTCGAACACGAGCGCAAATTGGTCGTCTTCGACGAGACGAAGGCTGACGGTCTTGGAGTAGAAGGTCTTGGCGCTAGTCAGGCGGCGAGTCCAGCCCGTAGCAGCCGGATGATCGCCACCGCGATGAGCAGCGATCCCGCAGCGAAGACCAGTCCGACGCTCAGCGATGGCGGGCCCCAAACGAGCGAGGAGATTCCGGCAGCCGCGGATAGTGAGACGGCCCAGGCGGCAAGGACCGGGGGACCCCATCGGCGCCACCAGAAGCTCGTCAGCACACTCAGCAAGCTCAGCACCCCGCACGCGAGCTGCACGGCGGTCTCGACTTGCTGGCCAAATGTGACGGAGCGAGGGAGTTGGTGGAGTCCGCCCGAAAGCGTCTCCCAAGCCACGGTCAGCAGGAGCAGCGCAGCGCCAGCCAGAAGGAAGCGTCGAACGCCCGGACGCAGATTCCTGGGTTGACCAGTCCCGGTCCAACTCGCCGCCAACCATTTCCAAGTCCATGCCCGCAGGGTGCCCGCACCCAGGACCTGGGAATCGCCCTGGGACATCACACGAGTCTCCTTCGGGCGATCCTTGACGGTCTCCATGGTGTCCGGGTCCAATGCGCTGGATGGCGCGACGCTCACACCTTTCAATCGATCGCGATGAGCGATCCGGCGCCAGTCCTGGCTCGCGCCGTACCGATTCGGTGCCGTTGTCAGTGCGTACGCGTTCGACCGCACAAAGTTTCGAACTCGCCGCCCGGGGAAGAATCGGACGGCCGAGACGCACCTGCCGCTGACGCCGGTGACCGTCCAGATCCTGATCGCTCTCGCGGACCGAGACCGTCACGGGTACGCGATCATGACGGAGGTCGGAGAGCGCACCAGGGGTGATGTGCGGCTCGGTCCGGGGACGCTGTACGGGTCGGCGAAGCGGTTGCTGGAGAGCGGCCTGGTCGACGAAGTCGGAGAGCACGCGGACCCGGAGATGGGAGACGAACGGCGGCGCTACTATCGGATCACGATGTTCGGCTTGTCGGTCGCGCGGGCGGAAGCGAGACGAATGGAGGCGGTCGTGCGGACGGCGCGCAAGAAGCTGATCGGGCTGAAGCCCGCATGAGCGCGGCGGAGCGGGCGTACCGGCTGCTGCTCCGAGTGTACCCGCGCGAATTCCGCGCGGCGTGCGGACCGGAGAGTGTTGCTCGTGGCCTCGGCCATCGCGCTGCTCCGCCGCGCGCAGGGATCGGCGGCGCGGCCCTTCCGTGCCGATGATAGCGTAACGCTCGGGCCTTTCTCGGTAACACGACCCGCGGTGCCACTCTGCCCGCGGGTTGTGTGTCTTGAACGGCTGACCTCCAAGCGCGACGCCGCGTTACGGGCGTCGCTTGGCAGCCGCCGGCCAATACGGAAACTCCTCGTGATGACAGAGCGCGCCGAGGTCCGCGCTACGCTCATCGAAGAAGGCCTTGGCGTCGGCGATCGCCTTGTTGTAGACGGCGGGGCCGAGTTCCACGAGGAAGTAGTCGAGGACGAGGGACGCCTTTAGGTCTCCAATCTCCTGGCCGAGCTCATCGGCGAAGTACTGTCGGATCGATACCGTGGCCTGCTTGCGCGCGTGATCAGGAATGGTGAGCGATGGCTTGTCGCGCATTCTCGTGTTCCTGAAGGTGTGGGTCCGGGGTGTCATTCCGACTCAATCGTGGGTGGACGTATTCCCTGCGCTCGAAGGTCCGGATTGGGAGGCGCGAAGGTGGGGTCCACCGGTCCGGAGGCATTCCATTTGCCTTCACGCCGCCGCCGGCGCGCGAATCGCCGCATCGCGAGCGCCATGCCGACGAGGAACATGACCAGAATGCCGGCAACGGCCAGGAAGTCCGTCATCCCGGATCCCCTCATCTCGACTTCGGGTGCAGTCGTTTGAGCAGCGGGATCAGGCCTTCACTTCGTCGATTCGGATCCCGGAACTCGGTCACCATCCAGCGGCCACCCCTGAATGTGAGCTCGACAACCACGTCGGCCTTCGTGTGGGCCTCGCATCCGCCGTGTCCGAGAATCTCGACCAGAAAGAAAGAGCCCGTTGCTCTCACTGCCTGCGCCGTGTAGGCATCGCACGGATCCTGCGCGTTGAGGAACGGATCGCCATCAAGGCCGTCGACCTCGTCCTTGGCCCGCGCGCGGGCAGTTGAATCGATGCGAAGCCAGCGAACGAGTTCGGGATCGAACACGAGCGGACCTCGAGTCGCGGCCACCATCACCACGTCCTGTTCCCGCGGATGTGCGGCGCGGGGCACGTACCAATCGTAGAAGCGCTGTGCGACGCTGCGCGCGGAGTCGCTCGCGGCGGCGGGGCCCTGCGCGTGAAGGCCCGCCGCAAGGCAGAGGGCCGAGATGAGCGCGGAACCGGTTCGGCTTGGCTTCATGTCCAATTCGATTCGTGTGACGGTCTACAGCTCATCTCACAAACTCGATTCGGCGAAGATGCCCGCGAGGTCGACAGTGCCCGGTGCTGCCACGCCAGTGCGCACGGTCTATTACCGCGCGCACTGGGCCTACCATTGGAATCAGTAGATACGAGCGAACATTACGCCGCGATCGACCACGTCACTTCCCACGATGATACGTGGGCCCGGTCCACCAGCGCGTTTTCCCTCGGCAGCGCCCTCGACAAACACCTCGACCTTGAAGTTCGACCCGTCGCCTTCACTCTCGAAAATTCCGAGCGCCAGCGGGCCGGTGGTGGTTGTCTCGAACGGGGTTTCACCAGAGAATGTCCGCAACGGCGACCCGTCGACCACGAGTGCAGCACGAAACTTCGCCGCGTGTGCTTGATCGACAGACGTGACTCGAATCACGATATGCTGCGGCGCCCGAGCTGCGAGGGGAGTGCTCAGCAGGCCGATGCCGACCAGTGCCAGCGTGACGGCTACCGCAGTGAGAGTCTTTCGCATGGGTTCTCCAAGAGGAAATGTCATTGGGTCGGGCCACCCGACTTATCGCGTAGCTCCAGCCGTTGGAATGTGGCCGTTGGCGTGCCGGCCGACAATGTATCTGTGAACCGAATCAAGCTATCGGTCCGCGAAAGTTTCGCCATCCATCGCTTATCCGGCTGTTGAGTATTGCACAGGATGGGTCGCTCGTCTTCTGGGAAGACCGCTCGGAGATGAGCTGTGGATCTGACCGATGCCCAGTGGCAACGTTTGGAGCCCTTGCTGCCGAAGCCCCGCGTGCGGAAGGATGGCCGCGGGCGCGAAAAAAGGGGCGCCTGTGTCGGCCTCACCCGCAAAGGCATAAGGGACGAAGATTATGGCAATCGGGGATCGCGGTTACGACAGCGATGCCCTCGACGCGCGCCTGGCGACACGCGGGATCGAGTTCATCGCACCGCATCGCTCCACCCGCCGCAACATCACTCAGGATGGTCGCCAGTTGCGGCGCTATTGTCGCCGCTGGAAGGTCGAACGGCTCTTCGCGTGGCTGCAGAACTTCCGTCGTCTCGTGACGCGCTACGAACGGCACGCCGAGAACTTCCTCGCGTTTGTACACCTTGGGTGTATCGTCATCCTTGCTCGCCAGTTTATGAGATGACTTGTAGCGTCGGAGCGATTTGCAGCGGCTCGCTATCGCTTCTTCTTCCTCGCCGCTGCAAGTGCCTTCCCGAGCGCAGCATGGCCCGAGAACGGCGGATAGAGCACAGTGTGATTCTGGACCGCCACATCGGTCGAGCAACCCCCACTCGGCACTCAGCGCATGAACCAGCGTGTTTCGAATCGATCCATAGGTGCCCGCCACCGGTGCGACGAACTGCTCCGCGGTCAGGTGAACGAGCGCTGCGAACAGCTTCCGAGTCCGGCCTCGTACTCTGGCCGCGATTACGGCGGCTACCCGGCGGCCAAGCTCCGCATGAGCGCCGGTGACGGGTAGTACCCGAACAACACGGAGCCGCCCTCGATCATGTCGATGACGTGTTGCGCCACCGTTGTGCTCAGCGCCGGACATCCCTCGCTGCGTCCCAGCCGACCCGACTGCCGAATCGTGCTCTCACTGACGTACGGCGCTCCATGGACTACCAGTCCGCGCTGCATGGCGTGGTCATTGAGCCCGGGGTTCAGCCCCTCGAGTCGAAGGGAGCGACCGTGCGCTCCGTCGTACGTGCCCGCTGTGACGAACGTACCCAAGCTCGACTCCAAGCTGCCCCTGGCATTCGAGAATCGTGTCGCCACGTCTTCGCCGCTCCCCCGGCCGTGAGCTACGAATTCATGAGCCAGTACAGCCCCACGCTCGAGGTCGAGCACCCAGAGTCGGCGCACGTGGCTCGGCAGGGAGTAGTCGATGACGGTCAGCACGGCACGCCGCACCGCCCCCGCGACCTCCGCTTGCCGGTAGGCGCCGAGCGCCGCGTGGAGGACGGGGAGGCCGAGACCCGCTTGCAGTGCGGCGCGCTCGACCGCGGATCCGGCTGCCGAGTCGACGTGCGGTACCGCGACATGCGACACCGTGACGGCGTGACGAACCGGCTTGCCGGCGGCGACGGAGATCGGCAGCAGGAGAGAGGGTGCCAAGAGCGCTCTCTTGAGGCGGCGACGCGCGCGTGACCGGCGCGACGCATGTGAGTGGCTCGAGCTCTTCTTCTTCATCGTCCGGTTCTTTCGGGAAGACAGTCATCGCGCAGCGAGGCAACCGAGGCCTTGTTCCCCGCCTTCGTGTCGCGCCCGTAAATATCGGGCAGGAACCACACGCGGCCATCCGCGGTCGCCAGAACGGTGTTGTACCCTACAAGAACCCGAATGGCGCGCGGGACGCTCACACGCCTCGTGACGGTACTTGCCATCGCCGCATCCAGGCTGTCGTCGTTCCAAGCCTGAGCGCCGCGCATGACCCAACGGGCGAGCTCGCGGGCGCCTTCAAGCCGGATGCATCCGTGGCTGAAGTCGCGCCGCGCCGCCGAAAAGAGCGACTTCGATGGTGTGTCGTGCAGGTAGATATTGCTGTCGTTTGGAAAATCGAACTTCACCAAACCGAGCGGGTTGGAGCCGCCCGGCCGCTGCCGCACGCGAATCCGCCCAGCCCGGAGTGCGTCCATGGTCGCCGGTGTCACGATGTCGCCGAGCACGACATCGTCCTGCCCCACCAGTTCCATGGATTCGCGATGCAACCACCCGGCATCGCGCCGCAATTTCGGCAGAATCTCCTTGACGAGGATGCTCCTCGGCACGTTCCAGTACGGCCGGAACTCGAGGTACCGCAACTTCCCGGTCAGCGTGGGTGTCGGTGTGCGAACGGCCCGGCCCACTATCACTCGCATGTCGAGCGTCGGCGCACTGTCCGTGCCCGTTCCCCCAAACGCGAAGAGCCGGAACGCTGCTGCGTTCACGGTGATGAACGGCCCGCCATCCGTCGGCGGCTCCCGGCGCATGCGATCCAGCGACTGCTCGATCTGCGGGAGGCGCATGGAGAGCGGGTATTGGAGCGCCGCGACGGTCTTCGATCCGATCACCCCATCGTCGTCCAAGCCGTGCCTCACCTGGAAGCGCCGCACCGCGTTCACCACCGGCCCCGCGTATCGGCCACTCGGACCGTACGCGGCGGTGTCGAGCAGGTCGCCGAGCGCGATCAGCCGCCTCTGCAGCTGCCGAACCGTCGCGAGCGAGTCGCCGGGCCGCACGGCGCGGCTGGACGGAGTGGCGAACGCCGGAATCGACGAGTCAGCCGCGAGAACGCGATATCTCTCCAATGCACGCACGAGCAGCCGGTAGTCGAGCCGGCGCGTTATGGAGGAATCGACCACCGACATCAGCGGCACCGCTCGCGATCCTGAACCCTGCGAGTAGGCCGGCGAACCCAACGCCAGCAGCATTGGTGCAATCGCACAAGCGAAGAGTGTCCGCATATACCAGCACTATCGCGCGAGCGTCAGTCAGCGGCTATCGGGGGTCCGCTCACACGCCGTAGTCGTATTGCCACTCGCATCGCTACGACTTCCGGCTCTCCCGAACCGCCTCATGGACCGCGTCCTTCACAGCCTTCTTGACGGCCTTCTTCATCGTTTCCTTGGCGCCCTTGTCGTGGAGGACATCCTCGCCGGCCTTGGCGACGGCCTTCTTGACCGCCTTCTTCATCGTGCTGACGATGGGATTCATGTCCTTGGCCAAGACCTTCACCGCCTTCGCCGACTCCTTGTCTTGTGCCACGGTCGTCTCCTTCTTGTCCGCCTTCACCTTCGCGGAGCGTTTGGGATCCCAGTCGGATTCAAATGTCTCGACCAATTTCTTTACGGCCTTCACGTCCTGAATGATGAGGCCGAGTTCGCGGCGCGAATCGAGCTCCGGCGCGCGCAGGCTCTGGCTCCCGATGAACGCCTCTCGCCGATCGCGGATGATCGTACGCGTGTGCAGCCGGACGCCGCCGAGTTTCTGCACGTCGAGCTGGGAACGTCCACCCACGGTGCCGATAACCCGGATCGCCACACCCGCCTTCTTGCGCTCCTCGAGCACACGAAGCATCTCCCTGTCGGTGATTCGCGGATCGTAGATCAGCAACTCTTTCTTGGCCCGTTGCAGGAAGGCGGCGAGCGATTTCCTGGCATTCACGGGACTGACGACGAACGTTTCCGTCTTGGGCACGTATTTCGCCCGGCTGCAATCGGCCCGAAAAAGTCTGCGGGCCTCGTGCACCCAATTCGCGCGAGTGGTCACGATGCCGAAACCGCGGCTGTGGTCGATGTCGAGGCGGGTGAAGTTGGTCGAGAGCATGCAGAGGACGCGGCGATCGATCACCACATACTTGTCGTGATAGCGGGTCAAGTCTCCGGAGGTACGCGCCACGATGATTCCCGCCGCGAGAAACCGCAACTCGAGCTTCCGAAGGCTTGCCTCGCCGCCGCGGTTGTGGAACGCGATCAGCGCGATCACGCGGACGCCCTTCACGACGGCCGCCGTCAACGCCGTTTCGAGGTCCTTGCGGTCGAATCGGAAGATCGCAATCTCTACGCTCTTCTTGGCGCTCGTGATGGCGGCGAGGATCGGTGCAACGCCGTCGGTCGGTTCGATGATCAGTTTCACAATTCAATCGCGTCCGGTTGAGTGCGTGGCAACATGATAGCAGTCGCTGGCCGGCATCGTAAGCAAACCGTGAGGAATCAGGCCGGCGTCGCGGGCTCCTCGGGGGTCTGGATCCTGAACAACTCGGCGTATACGCCATTGAGGGCCATGAGTTCCTCGTGCGTGCCCCGCTCCGACAATCCAGTGTCCTTCACGACGAAGATGACGTCGGCGTGGCGGATCGTGCCGAGCCGATGCGCGATGACGACCGACGTTCGGCCCTTCATCAGTCTGTCCAGCGCTTCCATGACGGTCTTCTCGGAACCCGCGTCCAGGCCAGCCGTCGGTTCGTCGAGAATCAGGATCGGCGTGTCGCGAATGACGGCGCGGGCGATCGCGATGCGCTGGCGCTGACCGCCGGAGAGCGTGACGCCGCGCTCGCCGACCATCGTGTCGTAGCCGTCGGGCATCGCGTCGATGAACTCACTCGCGTTGGCCAGCTCGGCTGCACGCTTGATCTCATCGGGCGACGCGCCAGGCTTGCCATACGCGATGTTCTGCCAGATGGTCGTGTTGAAGAGCAGCGTGTCTTGCAGCACGAAGCTGATCTGGTCGCGCAGCGACGTCAGCTGATACTGCCGAACGTCCGTGCCTTCGATGACCACCTCTCCGAACACCGGATCGTAGAACCGCGGAATCAGGCTCACGATGCTCGTCTTCCCCGCTCCTGACGGACCGACGATACCCGCAACCTGACCCGCTTCGATCTTGAAGCTGACATCCGTGAGGATCGGCGTGTCGGCTGCGTAGCCGAAGCTGACGTTCCTGAACTCGATCCGACCGGTGAATTTCGGCGCCGGGCGTGCGCCGGGCAGATCGCAGACGACGCTTTCAATGTCGAGCACCTCTTGAATGCGCTCGTAGCCGACCATCGCCTTGGAGGCGGTGTCGGTCATCTTCGAGAGATCGCGCATGGGCTTGTACATCTTGCCCAGATACAGGAGGAAGACGATGAGCACGCCGGCACTGAGCGTTCCGGCGACGGCAAGGCGTGCGCCGTATCCCAGTACCAGGCACGTACCGACGGCGACGATCAGCTGGACGACCGGCGCCAGCCGGGCCTTGAGGGTTCGCGCCTGCATGCCGGCTTCGACGTTGGCGAGGCTTTCGACCTCGAACCGTTTCTCCTCGTAGTCTTCGCGCGCGAACGCCTTGACCACGCGGATGGAGCCCAGCACCTCCGCCACGATGGACAGCAGATCGCCTTCCTTCTTGCGCACTGCCCGCGAGGCCTTCTTGATACGTCGCGTGTAGCGGAACACCACGAGGAAGAGCACCGGCATCACGGACAAGGCAATCAGCGTGAAGCGCCAGTTGAGGTAGAACATGACACCGACCATGCCGACCATGGTCAGCAGGTCGACGAGAATACCGAGCAGTGCGGAATCGATGAAGTCCTGAATGACTTCGATGTCGGTCGTCACCCGCGTGATCATGTCGCCCGTTCGCGTCTTGTCGTGCTCCGCGAGTGACAGGCGCTGGATGTGGTGGTAGAGGGTACGGCGCAGGTCGTGTCCCACCCACTGACTCACGCTGGTCGTGAGATATTTCTCGAAGTACGCACTGACAGCGCCGAGGACGGCCACGACGGCCACGGCCGCCACCGCGAAATTCAGCACCGCGTGCGGCCCTTCGCCGAAGGTCCCGGTCACGACGCGGCCCAGGATTCCCGTCAGCGGCTTCGCCTTCAGGATGTTGTCGACGACGATCTTGATCGGCCAGGGATCGAGAACGTCGGCGAGCGTCTCGCCGATCACCGCGACCACCGCAATCGACAGTGGCTTCCAGTGCGGCCGAACGAGGTCGATGATCCTCAGGCGCCGGGACCATGGTCGAGACGCGGGGGCGGCGCCGGGCTTGGCCGGCGTCGCTGCCGGGCTGGCGGGCGGGGTCGTCACATGTGAAACATGGAGGGGCGGACGGTAGTGCGGGAGCACCCCGAGGCAGCGCCTGCGCCGGCAGGAGCTGCCCGGCCCGGAACTCTTCGTAATGCGGTGACATCTACCTCTCTCGCACTACACCGGAAACCGCCCATTTGAGCGATGTTCCGGCTCATCCTCAAGCCCTATCCTCCAATCCAAAGAGGAAGCGATTGCCCCGGTCCGTCGCCGGTACCCCGAGAGGAGGCAGTATGTCCCACGTCGCGCGTCGCCTGTCGGTGATCGCCGCGTTCCTGGTTGGGCCCACGATCGCGGGCGCGCAACAGTCGCGAACCGAACTCCATGACGCCATGCGGAAGCTGTGGTCGGATCATGCCACATGGACCCGCCAGTACATCGTCAGCGTCGCCGCCGGCCTGCCGGACAAGGACGCGACCACGCAGCGGCTCCTGCTCAACCAGACGGACATCGGCGCCGCGATGGCGCGCTACTATGGCGAGGAATCGGGAGGGAAGCTGACCGGCCTGCTGAAGGAGCACATTCTCACCGCCGGCGAACTGATCGCGGCGGCGAAGTCCGGTAACGCCGCCAAGACCGACTCGGTCAATACCAAGTGGCGCGCCAACGCGGATGAGATTGCCGAGTTCCTGCATCACGCCAACCCCAACAATTGGGCGACGGCGCGGGTGCGCACCGCGATGTACACCCACTGCGACCAGACGCGTTCCGAGGCGGAGCATCGGCTGAAGAAGGACTACACCGCCGACATCCAGGACTTCGACGCCATCGAGAAACAGGTTCTCGTGATGGCCGACATGCTCACCGACGGCATCGTCTCGCAATTTCCGGGGAAATTCGGGATCGCAAGAAAAGGGAACTGACACCGTGGGCACGTTCAAGCGTTTGATCGACTTCATCCGGTTCTCGCCGGTGGTGTGTGCGGCTGCCGCAGTCGCTCTTCGCGCCGCGTTCCCGGCGTCGATCGCGGCGCAAGCCGTCGTCCCGCCGCCGCCGCCGGTATCCGGCGCCGACAGCGTGACGATCGCACCAGGGCCCGAGTACGCAACAAGCGGATTCCATAATTTCCTGTTTGGCGAGAACTATCGCGTATTCTGGACGACGCCCATTCGCGTGCCGGTACTCGACCTGCGCCGGTTCGCCGGCGGCCTCGAGCCGAAGAAGAAAGGCGGGGGCATGCAGACGGAATCGCTGCGTTTCATCGACAAGGACGGTGAGGAGTACGCGTTTCGGTCAGTCGACAAGCGGGCTCACCTTCCGCCGGGCATGGGTGGCGCGCTGGCGATGGAAGTCTTCAAGGACCAGGTCAGTTCCGAACACCCGGCCGCCGCGCTCGTCGCCGCCCCTCTGCTCGAGGCAGCCGGCGTGCTCCATGCGACGCCGCAGCTCGTGGTCATGCCTCACGACTCGATCCTCGGAGAGTACTCGACCGAGTTCGCGGGCCGGCTCGGCATGATCGAGCTCTCGCCCGGCAAGACGGCGCACGGCGAAGGTTTCGCCGGCGCGTTGGAGATCATCGACAGCGACTCCCTGCGCAAACTGCTCGACAGCGACGGACGTCAGCGCGTCGACACGCGCGCCCTGCTCAAGGCGCGACTGATGGACCTCTTCCTCAACGATAACGACCGTCATCCGGGCCAGTGGAAGTGGGCGCGCATGCAGAAGGGTCACGCGTCGCCGTGGGAACCGATCCCTCGCGACCGCGACCAGGCGTTCGTCGCGTATCGCGGCGCGTTCCTCGCGGCGGCGCGGTTCGCCGCGCCGAATCTCCTGAAGTTCGACGGCAACATCAACATTCCGGGTCTCACGTACAACAGCCTGGAAATGGACCGCCGCCTGTTGAGCGGGCTCGAACGCCCGGTGTGGGATTCCATCGCGAACGATCTGACCACCAGACTCACCGATGCGGTGATCGACAGCGCCGTCCGCGCGATGCCGGCGGAGTACCACTGGTGGGCACCGGCGCTTGCCGCCACGCTCAGGCTTCGCCGCGAGCATCTCAAGACGGCGGCGACGACGTTCTATCTCTACCTCTCCGGCATCGTCGACGTACACGGCACCGACGCGGGAGATCGTCTGACGGTGACGCGCGAGTCGAACGGTCTCGTCGACGTGAGGCTCGAGACTGCCGGCGACGACCCGTTCTTCGCGCGCCGTTTCGATTTCCTCGAGACCCGGGAGATCCGCGTCTATCTCCACGGCGGCAACGACACGTCGATCGTGCGGGGCGACGTGCGAGAGAGCATTTCCGTGAAGATCATCGGAGGCAACGGCATCAACTGGCTGACCGATTCTTCACGAGTGGACGATCGCGCGAATCCAACGGCGCTCATCGACGCCGGAACGGTGGAAGGAGTGACCTACGGGAAAGACACGCTGTTCGACCGGCTGCCCTGGATCAAGTCGCGCGGCAAATTCGTCCCGCCGAGCCTGGATCGAGGCGCGAAGCTCAGTCCAGTCGTGGGACTCAGATCCGAACTGGTGCTGGGAGTCACGCCGACGATCGGCGTCGAGAGATACACGTACGGATTCCGGAACCGGCCGTATTCGAGCATGGTGGGGCTCGTGGCCGAGTACGCCTTTGGTCTCCAAGGATTCGCCCTGCACGCGGATGCGGACAAGCGATGGGCGGGAACGCCATTTCACACGGAGCTGACGGCGTCCGTCTCACAGTTTGCGGTTCTCTCGTTCCACGGCCTGGGCAATGACACCCCGGATTCCGCGTCGGGGTTCTTCGACGTGCGGCAGCGGCAGTGGCGGTTCCATCCTGCGCTGGCATATACACTCAGCGAGACAACGGATCTGTCACTCGGTCCGATTCTCCGGAACACGCGCACCGACAGCGCACCGAATCGACTCGTGTCGCTCACTCGTCCCTACGGCGTCGGGAGCTTCGGCCAAGCCGGAGTGCAGCTCGGACTCCATCACGAGTCGACGGACAATCCGAAGTCGCCACAGCGGCGGTTCCTGTTCGATATCGATGGGACTTACTACCCGGTGATGATGGACGTCACCAGCGCGTACGAGGTGGTCAACGCCCATGTCGGTTCGTTCATGACGTTTTCGATTCCGACGGACCCCGTGTTCGTGTGGCAAGCCGGCGCGACGAAAGTCTTCGGCACGTTTCCGTTCTTCGACGCGGCGTTCATTGGCGGCAGCCGAACGCTTCGCAACATGGATCCGGATCGCTTCGCCGGCGATGCGGCGATCTTCGCGAGTTCCGAACTGCGGATTCCGCTGATGAGTTTCGCGTTCATGGTGCCGATGCGTGCCGGAGTACTGGGTACCGCCGAGGCCGGCCGCGTGTATGTAAACTCGGCTTCGCCCGGTGGATGGCGCGCCTCGACCGGAGCGGGGATCTGGATCGGCCTGTCGAACCAATCGTTCATCGTCAGCTGCACCATCACCAGCGAACTGGGCCATAAGGGAATGCACTGCCAAACGGGACTCGGTATCTGATCATGCGACTCGCTCTCCGTGTTCTCGTTGGTGCGCTGGCGGCGGCGCTCGGATGCACTCCGACGATTCAAGTCACGCCGCCACCTGCGGCTGCGCCGGCCGCGGTGGTCAAGCTCGCAGGAGCGTCGGTACTCATGGGCGTCGGCGACATTGCCGGATGCGACGGCGGCGGCGATGACAAGACAGCGATGCTGGTGGACAGCATTCTCAAGGCAGACAGCGTGGCGAAAGTGACGGATGCGGTATTCACGCTCGGTGACAACGCGTATCAGGAAGGCACCGCGAGGCAGTTCACCAATTGCTTCGGCTCGACGTGGGGCAATCCGAAGCGGGGCATCATGAACAAGCTTCACCCTACCCCCGGCAACCACGATTATCTCAGCAAGGCGGCCAACCCGTACTTCGCCTATTTCGGCGAGAAGGCCGGCGCCGCCGGCGCCGGATACTACAGCTACGAGGTAGGCACCTGGCACGTGGTCGTGCTCAACAGCGAAATCGTCGTGCTGAGCGAGTTCAGCGACCTCGACCGCAAGGCGCAGGAAGACTGGCTGAAGAAGGATCTCAAGGATAAGCCGAAACCATGCACCGTCGCGTACTGGCACGAGCCGCGCTTCAGCTCCGGCTGGCACGGCAGCGAAGCGCGCCTGCAGCCGATCTGGCAGATCCTGTACGATGCAAACGTCGATCTGGTGTTGAACGGCCACGATCATGACTACGAACGATTCCTTCCGCAGACTCCGGCGGGACTTCTCGATACGCTGCGCGGAATACCGGCGATCGTCGTGGGGACCGGCGGCGCGGAACTGCGCGGATTCGGCGGCAAGAAGATAGGCAACAGTGATTACCGCCTCGAAGGCCGATTCGGTGTGCTGGTGCTGACCCTCGGCGGCGGCGAATACCGGTCCGCGTGGATCGAAACGGACGGTCGGGTGTGGGATCCGAGCGGTGGCAAGTGCCACTAGGGCCGGTTCACTGCACCCTCGCTCATTCCCGTTCCAACGACGCTATCGCAGCAACGCCACCGCCACTTCCCCCACGATCTTCATCGACTTTGCCGAGACCTTGTCGATCGTGTCCTGCATCGTGTGGTGATAGTTCGTGGTGACAGACCCCGAGGCATCGCGCGGTCCGTAGTCGATGTCGAGCACGTCGATCACGCGCAGTCCGGCCTTGATGAGCGGCACGTGGTCGTCCGTGATGGGCTCCTTCGCCTCCGGAATGAAGTACTTCTCGTAGCCCATGTCCTTGGCCTTGCCCCACACCAGCTGCACGACCTCGGGCGCGGCCTGCGCGGAGTTCACTTCCTGATAGATGTTCAGGTCCGCGTCGCCGATCATGTCCCAGAGCACGCCGAACAGCGGCTGATAACCGGGATTCGGCAGGTGCTGCGCGAACCAGGTCGAGCCGATCAGCACGTCTTCGTTGGTGGTGAAGTCGCCCCAGTCCTCGCCATCCACGAACAACAGGTCCACGCCCACCTTCGGCGGCGCTTTCTTCAGGGCGTCCGACACGGCAAGCAACAGCGCCACGCCGCTCGCGCCGTCGTTCGCTCCCGGCATCGGGAGCTTCGCCTGCACCGGATCGGGATCCGAGTCGGCGACCGGCCGCGTGTCCCAATGCGTGATGTACAGGATGCGTTCCTTCGCCCCCGGCCTGAATCGCGCGAAGATGTTGCGCATCGGGAGCGTCTTGCCCGTGGCCAGCATATGCGTCCACCGCTGCTCCACCACCGTATCAGCGGTCGCTCGCAGGTGCGCGACGATCCAGTCGCCGGTCCTTCGCGCGGGTTCGGTGCCGGGCACGCGCGGCCCGAACGCGAGCTGCTGGCGGATGTAGCTCATCGCCGAGTCCGCGTTGAACTCGTTCGACGCGCGCGTCGCCGACGCCGCGGGTTTGTCGCTCTTCGCGCCGCATCCGGTCGCCGCGACGATCGCGAGGAGACCGGCCATCCTCAGTCCGCTCATCTCATCTCTCCCCCGAAGAACGCGATCTGCAGCACCGCCGACAGGACGATCTGCGTCAATCTGCGATTCAAATTGTTGTCGAACGTGACGATCCGCGCGCTCTGCAACGAGAACGTCAAATTCTCGGCGATGTCCGTGTCCGCATTCAACGTAATCGACTGGCGGCCGTTGTCGGCGAGGCGGCTCTTCAGCCCCGCCGCCAGGCCGTTCGACACGTCACTCACGGCCGTCGTCTGCTGGAATCCAAGCCGGGCGCGCAGCGCGCTCCGCATCTGCCAGTCGGCGGGAAGCTTGAACGATCGCGACGCGTCGGCGCTGATGTCGTGCGAACGAGAGTTGGTCACGCTGCCGGGAAGAGAGTCCACACGATACGAGGACCCGACGCTGAAACCGGTGGTCAGTCCGCCGGCGTCGTTCCACACGACGTTGGCGCCGAGCGGATAGCTCAGCACGCGGCTCGTGCGAATGTCGGCGGGAAGCAGCGTCGAGACGCTTGGCACCGCCGACCGCTGGTGCGTCAGCGCAAAGCGCGCGTTCGCGGTGAAGGTAGTGATGAAACGCTCGAGCGCCTTCGGATGGTATGTCGCGCGCAACGAGAGGTCGGGGAGCGTGACCTGCTCGCCGTCGATGACGGTCTGGTTCGTGTCGGTGCCGCTGATCCAATTGCGGGTGGCCAGGCGCTGCGTCCGTGCCGTCAGCGTCATGCCGTAGGGCAGCTTGAGCCCGGTGGTGATCGTCACCGCGGCGTTGCTCCCCGCGGTGCTCGCGAGCAACCCGTGCTCGAGCAGGTAGCCGTTCAGGCCGGTGAGCCCGAGCTGGTAGCCGAGCCCCGGCGTGTACGGCGTACCGTCGAACGCGGAGTTGAGCGTGCGGGAGTAGTTGACGTCCACGGGGAGCAGCGTGTTGCCGAGCTTGCGCAGAATGGTCGTGTCGGAGGTCCACGCATGGGCCACGCGCACCAGGTCGAGCGCCGCGCCCGTGTTCAGCGCCTGCAGCGCGTTGAGCCGCTGCGGCAGGCGATATGTCGCGGTGCTGTCGCCGGCGTGCAGGAGCTGCGTGGTGTTCGGGTCGCGCAGCATCGCATACCCGGCCGAGAAGTCGAATCGCGGACGGAGCCACCCCTTGAGCCGCGGCATGAAGTTCACTGCGGTGTTGACCGTGCGCTGACGCTCGAGGCCGCCGCCCAGGCCGAGGAAGCTGCTGCGCTCGCTCGTCGCGGCGATTCCTGCGAGCGTGCTGTCGCCGTATCGCCGCAAGTCGCGCAGCGACGAAAACTCCCAGCGCGCGCTCAGCGCGTCGAACGGCCGCAGTTCGAGCGCTGTGGCGTTGCGCCAGAAGTTCGCGAGCGACGCGACGATCGTCGCCGTGTCGGTGAGCGACGCGGCGGGCTTGGTGAAGCTCGACCGCCGGTCATCGCCTTTCGAATAATTGCTGCTGAGCCAGAACCTCGCCGGGTCCGTGTGCAGCTGCGCGTTCTTCATCGCCTGCGCGAACTCGGACGTCGCGAGCCAGGATGGGAGTCCGTCGAACGCGCGGCTCCACCACGCGGGCATCGGCTTCGACTGCGGCCCACCGCCGACAGCGTAGCCGAGTGCGGCGGTGAAGAGCGAGTGGCTCGCCGTGGAGTACTCGTCGCGTGCCGTGGCGGTGATGACCGACGTGCTCAGCACGAGATTGTTCACGATGGGCGCGATCCAGCCCTCGTGCAGCGGCGCCGATCGCCGGACGCCAAGCGAGACGCTCGTGGCCTCGTCCTTCGGTGTGCGCAGGCCGGCGATGCCGTTCGAGAGGATGTCGGAACCCGTGAGGTATACCGGTGTGCTCACGATGGTCGAGTGCGTGACGGTCACGGGGAGCGAGTATCCGAACCCGCGGCCGAAGAAGCGATCGAGCCGGACCGTCGTGCTGAGCTCGACGTCGTCATTGGCGACGTTCGACGCCGCCTCGCCGAGCTGCCGGAAGTTCGCGTCTCGATGCGAGAGGTTGGCGTGGAACGACCCGAGATCGGAATCGAGATCGAGTCCCACCTGCCCCGCGTATCCCGGCGTGTTCACGCTGTGCGCGAGCCGGATGTCGTCCACCCATAGCTCGAGCGTGTCACCCGGCATGACGCGCGTGGCGCCGAGCGCGGAGCTGTCCACGCGAATGATGCCGACCGCGAGTTCCTGGACCGCGCGGAGGTTCGGCGCGCTCACGCCCGGATCGACCGTGTACACCATGTAACCGTTGCCGCACGCGGCGAATCGGCGCGAGACCTGTCCGGCCGGCAGCACGCTCTGCGCGATGATCGCCGAATCCACGCCGGAGCACGATAGCGTGTCCCTGCTGTTCTGCAGGTACGCATTTTGCAGCTTGAGACGCAGGGCGTTGAGCTGGGCGAAGTCCACGACGACCTCGGGGAGCCAGGCGGCCTGCCCCTGTCCAGACGACACCGGAGTGCGGTAGAAATAGAAATTGTTGTCGTCCCTGCCGATCTTCACGTAGAACTGCAGCTCGCCATTCTGTCCCCAGCCGTTTCCCCGGCCGCGCGCCCACGCGCGGAGCTGCCCGTACTGCATGAAGTTCTTCGCGCCCTCGGGGAATCGATAGAACGCCTCGGCGCGCTCGTACTTCGCGAGCGTCGTCGTCGTGAGGCGCATCGACTGTTCGTTGATCACGATGCGCTGGTTCTCCAGCCCGCTGAGCTTCTGGTCCGCCTGGTCCACCACGCCGGGCGGCGACTGGTAGACGAGTCCGCTGGTGGAGTCCTGGTCGGCCGTCCCGATGGTGCCCGCCGCCACCACGCCGAGCGACGTGCGCTCGCCGGCGACGCCCGTGAGCGACTGCGGCGAACGCTTGAGCCAGGTCGAACCGGTGAAGCGGAACCGCGCGATAGGCACCTGCGTGAACTCGTTGTCGCCGGCGGCGGTTCCCGAGATCATGGTCAGGCGCACCGTGCGCACGCGCTGAAGGTTCGGTCCGCCGCTGATGGTGTCGAGCGGCGTGCCGAAGGGGATGCGCACGAGCACCCAGCACTTGCGCTCGCCCGCCACGCCCAGCGAGTCGGTGGGCGACGCGGCGCACCCGCCGACGCGCACATAGCTCTTCGGGTCGCTCAGGTCCACGGCGAAGCGCAGCAAGCGCTCCTGCTCGCGCTGCGCCGACGTGAAGTTGAGCACGTTGTCGCCGTCGAGGTCCCATTCGTCGAGGCGGCCATTGTTGACCGTGCAATTCGTCTTCGTATCGCCAATCTGCCGGAGCTGCGTGTTCCCCTTGGAGCACATCCTGAAGTTCCTGATCGTGACCGTCGAGTCGGGCGAGGTGAAGGAAAGGTTCGGGATGACGTCGCCCGGCAGGCCGGTATCGTTCTTCGACTGGTCGAACGCGCGCGAAAAGGGATCGCGCTCCGACTGGAGCGTGTCGCGCCCGTAGATCGCACGACCGCTGTAGGTGGAGTCGAGTCCCGTGCTGCCGCGCGTGACGGCGAGGCTCGTGGGTCCGATGGCGACGGTGTTTTCCGACACGTCGCCGACATCGATCACGAGCACCGGATTGTGCTGCCGGCGCGCCAGCGCGGTGTCCACGAGCGCCCACATCTCGATGTTCTGCGCATGCGAGATGTCCGTCCCATTGGTGCTGAGCTGCTGGCGGATCGAGCGCCAGCGCCGGCCCGGCGGCCCGCCCGGCGTGAGCCACTGGTAGCGTTTCGCCTGGTCGTTGTACGCGCCGCCGATGCCGAGCGGATAGAGCGTCATCCAGAGCACCGGTTCCGGCTGCTGCAGTCCGGCGCCGACGATGTCGGTGAGCGGGTCGATCTGCTGAAGCGTGAAGATCACGGACTGTCCGGCGGGGTTGAGCCCGTTGTTCTGCCATGCCATCGTCCCCGCGCGTGTGAGGTCGAGCGTGGACGGCCCGCCGATCAGCCCGGTCAACCGGTTGCCGAGCGCCGGCTGGCTCGAGAGGTACCAGTTCGGATCGGACAGCGAGATCGAAATGCCGCCATTCCCCTCGAAGTTCTCGAGGTACGCCTGTGACGAGCCGCCGATCTGCGGCCTGCTCGTGGCGAGCTCGAAGAGCAGGCGCAGGCGCGCCGGGGCGTTCGGATTCGCGCCGGGGAGCTTGTCGACCCAGTGCGCGACCCGGTCCGCGTTGAAGCTGAAGTTGCCGTTGACTCCGGCGATGAGCGACGACTGCGCCTCGTAGCCGAGCGGCGGCCTCGTGAACGTGGTGGTCTGGGATTGCCCGAGCGCCACGAAGTTGATCTCGCCGAACTTGAGGGGGAGGGTCGAGGCGAGCCCGAAGATCGAGGTCGGCGCGGTGACGAAGAGCGGATTCTCCTCGTATCGCACGGTCACGTTGCGCGGCTGCGCGAAGAGCGTGTCCGCATGCAGGAACGTGACCCGGCCGAGGTCGTAGTCCATCACGTAGTCGAGGCCGCGCCTGAGCAGCGTGCCGTCGTCGAGCGTGAGCCGCTCCGAGAGTGGGCGCAGCTGGTTCGAGCCGAGCGTGATGCCGGTGCCGTCTCCGCTGCCGTCGGACGCGTAGCGCAGGTGGATGCGAAAGACCGGCGGCGGATGTTGCGACGAGTACAGATAGATGTCGGGCGTGGTGTAGATCGCGTCGTTCGCGGGATTCGCCGCGGGTTGGGCGAGCCCCGAGCGCGCGAAGGGCTGCAGCGACGGAAACACGAGGAACAAGTCGGTGGCGCCCGTCGTGAGCGACTGCGCGCCCGCGCCCGGCGTGGACGCAATGCTGTAACCCGGATCTCCCGGCCGCGGCCAGAGGCGGTTGTCCACGTCGAACGATCCCGGATTCCCGAGCTGGGCCACGCCGAAGAGCTGCAGGAACGTGGCCGCGGTCCCGGCTTGCGGCTTCTCCTGGTCGAATGTCGTGCCCGTGAGGATCGTGATGTCGACGCTGCCGCGCTGCACATCGGAGCCGCCCACCCGATAGACGTTGCGCATTTCGCGATACGACGCCGGGTCACCGGGCTGCACCTGCGGATCCCAGAGCAGGTTCGCGTACTGCGGGCGTGACGCGATGTACGTCATGTCCGGGGTGCCGCCGGTGTTCGTGTTGGTCGACTCGGCTCCCGCCGCCCGAACGGTGTAGGCGACGACGAGGCGTTCGTTGTTCACGTTCAGCGGCTGTGTGAGCTTCACCCACAGCTGCGACGGATCGACGATGTAGTCGACGTTCTCGCGCAGGACCTCGTAGACCTGGCCGCGCCGCGAGTTCAGATCACCGATGAGCTGGAACTGCGGCCCGTTGGGATTGGGCGGCTGCCCGCCGATTAACAAGCGGTAGAGCACGATGTGCACGGGGCGGACCGAATCGGGGAGTGAGGCGGCCAGCGACCGCATCTGCACGGCGTTGAGGATGTCGATGTTCGGATACCCGCCCAGCGCCCGCGGATCGACGGTGAAGAAGAAGCGCCGCGCCTCGATCTGGTAGTCGTCGATGTCGCGCGTGACCTGGGCCTGCGTCTGCGATCCACCTCCGACGGTGAACACCTTGTTGGCGACCACGTTTCCCTTCTGCTGCGCGGCGATTGCGCGAAGCGTGAGTCTCCCGAACTGGGCGATCGCCTGGACGCCGTAGTTGCCCTGCGGAATTCCCGTCGTGATGTACCGCGAGGCCGGCACGTCGAACGTGACGTTCCCGACGTCCACGCGCTGGAGCCAGTCGCCCTTCTTCCCCTCGTAGTAGAGCGAGATGTTGTTCG
>OCZT010001803.1_pt1 | contig 22266 bp, 23 predicted proteins | sample 1539031 | NCBI WGS metagenome assembly OCZT01 (sample SAMEA3539308, study PRJEB22396) | soil metagenome | biome: tundra; feature: field; material: soil | place: USA | collected 2010-05 | depth 0.15 m | reverse complement strand
TGTTCGTGGCCGTCGGATCGGACTCAGCGTTGCTTCGTGCCGCCGCGAGAGCGGCGTCGCACGTCGCGCGCTCGTAGCGCCGACGCGACGCACACCGGTGCACTTTTATTCTTACCAGCGAGGTTGAGGGCCCGTCCTCGTGGGGTGTCACATGAACTGATGGCCAATGACGTAAGTACACTTTGGTGAGCCGTCGACACGAAATCCAGAAGTGTCGCGTTGGGAAGGAACGTCGTGAGTGCAAAACCCGAGAGCAGTGAATCTCGACCGGAACGTGTTGGTTTTGTCGGGCTCGGGACGATGGGTTCGTTTATGGCGGCGAATCTGGCGCGCACCGGCTTTCCCCTGACGGTGTGGAATCGCAGTGCGGGGCGAGATGGCGCCCTCATAGAACTCGGAGCGAAGGTGGCCGCCACTCCGGCTGAGTTGGCGCGCTCGAGTGACGTCATCGTGGCCTGTTTGACCGACTCGCCCCAGGTCGAGGCTGTTCTCTTTGGTCCAGAAGGGCTCGCGGAGGGCCTGGCGAGCGGCGCGCTCTTCATTGACTGCTCGACGCTCAGCCCGCTCAGGGCCCGCGAGTTCGCGGAGCGGCTTTCTGAATCGGGTGTCGCGATGCTCGACGCGCCGGTGTCGGGAGGTTCGGAGGGTGCGAAGAACGCGACGCTCTCGATCATGGTCGGGGGAGAGGACGCTGACGTTGCGCGAGCACGGAGCGTCCTGGACGCGATGGGTCGCACGGTAACGCACTTGGGGCCGGTGGGCTCTGGTCAGTGGGCCAAGGCCATCAATCAGGTGATCTTGTCGGGGGTCTACTTAGGTGTTGCCGAGGGCGTCACGCTCGGCCTTAAGGCCGGCCTTGACGTTGCGCTCGTGTTGTCGGCTCTCAAGGGTGGCGCCGCTGGTTCGTGGATCCTCGAGAATCGCAGCGAGCGAATGATTCGTGACGACTATCCCCTGGGCTTCAAGATTTCGCTACACCGAAAGGACTTGGGGATTGGTCTCGAGCTCGCGAAAAGCGTCGGTGCCGTTCTTCCCGTCAGCGCTTTGGCCGCCACGTTCGAAGACGGGTTGATCGCCCAGGGGTACGGCGACGACGACAACTCGGCCCTGGCTCGGCCCATTCGAAAACTCTCCGGTCTATAGCGCCGTCACGAGACCCTCGCGGTGTCGCGTCGGTACACGCGCGCCGCGATTCTCGCGAGCACCACGCTCCACACCGCCAGCACGATCCAGGCCTGCGCCGGCCACACGTTGCCCCCGCCGAGGGCCGACCGGCCCGCTTGGACGAGCCAGTACGAGGGGAGATACTTGACGACGGTGAGGAACACTCCCGACGTCGCCAAGGGTCCATAGGCCCCGCCGAGAAGGGCGAGCAGCGACGTCCCGCCACCGATGACGGGTCCGAGCGAGTCGACCGAGACGAGGTGGCCGAGGAGAATGCCGAGTACCGCGAAGGGAATGAGTCCGACTAGCAGCAGCCCGAGCATGGTCAACCACTCCACGATGCTCAGGCGCACGCCGATGATCGATCCGGCGAGCGCGAGCACGACGATGCTGAACAGCGCCATGAGGTAGCCCGAGAGCACCTTCGCGGTGAAGTAGTCGCTCGTCTTCAAGGGAGTAATGCGTAACTGACGGGTCCAGCCAATGGAGCGTTCTTGCGCGACGCGTGCGCCACTCGAAATGACGGCGTTCATCGAGCCCCACGCCGCCATGCCGCTCAAGTAGTAGAGCGGGAAGCTAATGCCCTCGAGGGACAGGTTCTTGTGAGCACCCGCAATGGTCAAGAACAAGACGAGCGGAAACGCGAGCGAAAAGATCAGAAAGCGACGGTTGCGAATAGTGCGTAGCAGTTCGAAACGGAGATACGTGAAGCGCTTCATGCGTTCGTGGCCTCGTCTTGAACATCGCCATCGTCGCCGGTGAGATCCAAGAACGCCTCCTCGAGTCCCGCGCCACGAACTTCAATGTCGCTGGCCTGGGGGTAGAGAGCGAGCAGCGCTCGAAGTGCCGAGTCCGACGACGGCGCATCGGGACAAGTGAGCACGAGCGCGTCACCGCGTTGGTCGGCTTTGGTGACGCCGGGCAGAGAGGCCAGAGCGCTCTGGTCGACACCGGGCAGCGTCGCTCGAATCGTTCGGCCACCGACTCGCGCCTTAATTTCGGTCGGTGGACCATCGGCGACGACTCGTCCCCGGGCCATCAAGACGATGCGGTCCGCGTACGCGTCGGCCTCTTCGAGGTAGTGCGTCGCGAAGACCACCGTCTTTCCCCGTGCGGCGACCGCGCGCATCGACGTCCAGAAGTCCCTCCACGTCGAGGGCGGCCGTAGGTTCGTCGAGGATCAGCAGGTCCGGGTCGGCGACAAGAGCGATGGCCATTCGTACCCGTTGGGTCTGACCGCCGGAGAGCTTGGTGGTCGGGCGATCGGCGAACTCCGTCGTGCCGGTGAGACGAAGTACTTCGCTCACGTCCAGGGGATGAGGGTACAGCGACGCGACCATGACGACGAGCTCTCGCACGCTCAAGTACCCCAGGAGTGAACCGGTCTGTAGCATGCCGCCCACGACGCCCGCCTGCACGGCGTCGGCCGGCGACGAACCAAAGAGCGTGACGGTGCCCGAGTCGGGACGGGTCAGCCCGAGCACCATGTCGATGGTTGTTGACTTTCCGGCGCCGTTGGGCCCGAGGAGTGCGAGCGTCTCACCGGGACGAATGGAAATGTTGACGCCGCGAACGGCCTTGACGTCGCCGTACGACTTCGAGAGGTCGGTGAGACGAACTCCGCTGTTGCGCGCTTCGCTCGGTACCATCTTTCAACTCTAGAGTCCGTCACGCGACGTGGGAATGTTGAATTGCGCGTGCGATGACAAACTACGCAGTCTTGAAACCTCCGAGAACGCGCAGTGAACCCATGACGGCGGTCGAAATGCCGAAGAGCATCAGAGCCCCGGCCACGAGAAGTGTCGGCGGCAAAGAGTTCGAGGTCAAGAGCAAACCGCTGCCAATGCTGTTGGAAAGAAACTGAGGAGCGTACGCCGCTTCGCTCGCCCACCAGAGAGCAGTCCCGGCGAGAGTCACGGTCATTAACAACGTGAGGCCGAGGGCCATTGACGACAGGATGCGAAGTGTCTGTCGTGAAAAGTTGAGTTGGCGAGTGACGGTGATCACCGTTGAAGTGACAATCGCGATCGTTGCGACGATCGCTGCGCCAGTGAGAAGAAAGACAATCTCGTACGGGACCAGGCCGCCGTTGCGTTGGTGGTAGTTCAAGTAATGCGCCCATACGGCCAGCCCGGCGGTTAACGCTGCACTGGCACCAATCGCGATCACGACTCTCAACACTGAACGTCGGATCGACGACCAACCTTCTGTTCTAACCAGTCGGACTGCGGCGGGAACAACGAACGCGCCAGCGGCCAGCACGGCGATCGCGCCTACTGCGCCAGCCCACCGCACGGCGTCGTCGCCAATGGTGGGCAGCGTGCGATGCGCCGTGGGCGTCGCGACGTTCCAGTGTTCGCTGAACTTGGCGAATATCGCACCAGCCACCAGGAAGAGGGACCATCCACAGAGAACGAGTTGAGATCCAACGCGCAGGCGCTCATTCGAACTCGTTGAAGTGCCTACGACCCCGGCCTCTCGAGCGCGTTCAACGACGCCCGCTCGGGCGAGCGCCGCTCGAATTCGAAGAGGTACCGCCCTCGCGCCGTAGGTATCTTCCAAGAGTGCGGCCAAACCTTCGCCGTAGCGCGCGCGCCACTTCGCGGGGTACCACCGAACTATCTTTTCGTAGCGGTCGGTCTCACTCATGGTGCGACTCCAGTCACGATCGGGCGAGATTGAGGTTGCTGATTCAGAGTTCGGAGTCGTAGACGCCGCGTTCCTTCATCGGCCAACGCGCGCATATCGCGAACGGCCGACTCGAGCGCCGCGCGTCCACTCGGCGTGATGACGTAGGGCTGGCGACGCTCTTCGCTCGGAGCGGGGACGATGAGTCCGCGTTCCTCGAGTCTCGTAATGGCTCCGTAGAGGGTACCCGGACCCAGGTCGACACCGGCAAACGACTTGATGTCTTTGGCGAGTGCGTATCCGTGCTTTGAACCCGAAGCGAGGCTCGTCAAGATGAGAACCGCCGGCTCGCTCTGTCGCCCCAATTCGTCAATGGCTGAAGACGTTCGTTTGGTCATGGACTCCATACTACTACGTCTAACGTACTATACGAGAATACATGAATCTTGCCCCGCTTCGACGAATATTGGTGAGAGAGGGGTGAAACTCGTGGTCCTTTGATGGCGGATCAGTGGCGAGCTCATGATGAAATCCGCTGATTTCGAAGTTGTTCCCTTGGGACTCGTGGCCAGAGTTGAGTGATCGCGATGTTGATCGGTTGAGGGTGCGGAACGCGCCCCAGGGAGTCAAAGATTCTCTGCGCGAAAGCGACGCGTACGTCACGCTGTGTAGTAGAAAAGCACTTGGAAGTGCACGGACGTGGTCCACCCCCGCAAGGGCATGTTGAGGAAGACCACCTCAGCTGAGCACTGAGAAACGCCCCCGATAAATCGGAGGGTGCAGACATCATTCACGAAGAATTTCGAAAAATGATCGAGTTGTCGTTGATATGTTCACCATTTGTGGCTTTCGTGTGAGTTCGCTTGCGCGGAACCAGTTCTCCAGATTTTGCGTAATCGCCCAGGCGCAACAACGGACGAAACTTCTGAAAACGCACGAGTGTGCGTGCACGAAAGTGGCGCTAAGCGACCTTGATTCGGATGCGCATTTAAATCAGAACTTCATTAACGAAGTCAACGTCGTGTAACTGAGCGATCAGTTGGCAGTCTCCACGCGTCCTTCGTGGGCATCCCAATGGCACTACTTAAAGTTGCAATCGATTATGTGCGGACGCTGTTGGACGACGGTGGAATTGCTCAGCAGTCACCCTACGTGAGGGTCGCGATCACGAGGTCGCTCTTGGTCTGCTTGATCGCTGCTCCACCCGAAGTTGGGGCAACCGCTCCATTTCCCTTTGCCGTAATGGAGTGCTCCTTTAGGCCAAGGACCGCGAGACGCTGCTTCAAATAAGTCTCCACCGCGCTGGTTCGATGCGGGCTCAACGTAAAGTTCGCCGCCCACAGCGACTCGTTAAGTTCGTCAGCCGGCGTCAACTTTTCGCCGTAGCCCACGAGAGCAATGTTGGTGTCTCGGTTCGCTTTGATCTCGCTCGCCAGGTTACTGATCTGTGTTTCTAAGGAAGCCGAAAGCGTTGACGATTTGAATGCGAAGGGACCCACAGTGACCGTTGCGTCGATCGCCGGCTTCGCGACCGCCTTGCCCGCTTTCCACTGGGCGTAGAGCGTGATCGACGTTGAGAATGAGTACGTGACGCCGTTGGCGTAACTGGTGCCCGAACCGTTCGCCGCCGTGTTCCACGACGTGAAGGTGTAGCCGGATCGCTTGAACCGATTCGTCGTGAGAGCACTGGGCGAGTCGTGACGCTCCAGTGCCATAGAGCCCGTGCCGGCGTTGGCGTTGAACGTCAAGTCCGCCGTCACGTTGGCGACCGTGAGTGTAAAGGTCCACGTTCCCGTGTCGCCGTTGGTGTCGCGGTCGGTCCCGGACACCGTGTACACACTCACGGCGAGTGCGCCCGTCGTGGTGACGGCGCCACTGGTACTGACACTGAGCGCCGAGTTCGTCACGGTCGTCGTAAACGTCACGGCCCCGCTGTTATTGGTCACGAGGATCGATCCGGGCGCGTACGTGGCCGACGCGGCCGGCGTGGTGGAGGCCATGGTCGGTGACGTCTGGACGATGTTATTGGTCACCGTCAACGAGAAGGTCCACGTGCCGGTGGCGCCGTTGGCGTCGAGGTCGGTGCCGGAGACCTTGTAGGTGCCGAGCGCGAGCGCGACCGTGGAGGCGATCTGATCGCCGCTGATCGTGAGGCTGTCCGGCCTACTGGTCTGGGTGAAGGTCACGGCGCCCAGGTTGTTGGCGACGGTTATTGGGCCGGGTCGATAGGCGGCCGACGCCGCTGATGATCGCGGTCGATTCACCACTTCCTCTTCAGTTTCACAGGTGGACGCGCCGCGCTGGACGCCTGTAGTGCCTTGAGTGTCTTGCAGCGGGACAACTAACATGTGTTCAGTTCACTATTGGGGAAGAGGTGCCGTGGCCGTGTCAATCATGCGACGTTGCGGGACCTTAGGTGACGCGATACCACAACGGATGAGCGTGGCGCTATCTAGCAGTTTGTCGGGGGCACGTGAGTATTCTCGTTGGAACTGACGTGCAACCAATTGACGAGGTCGAAGCGTCCATTAAGGAGTTTGGGGCGCGTTACACCCACCGACTCTTCACCGACGACGAGATTGCAAGTTGTGGTGAGGGTCCGGCGGCGGCAAGCGGCCTCGCCGGACGCTTTGCCGCGAAAGAGGCCGTTCTAAAGATTCTTGATCTGCACGAGATCGTTCCGCGCTGGAGGTCCATCGAAGTACGTCGATCGAGGGGCGGGCGACCCGAAGTCGCGCTCCATGACGAAGCCGCCCAGATCGCTCGCTCCCAAGGGATCGAGGAGATCTCTCTCAGCATTAGTCATGGCGGAGGAATCGCGAGCGCAACGGTGATTGCTCAAACAACTCCACGTCGGATCGAAGCCCGTACGTAAGCGACGTGAACGTCGCGGTTCGAGACTTGTTAGGGGCTCGTGGCCCTTTGCTGATTTCATCGTCACTCTTGGGCGATCACGACGATCTTTACGTGAACGGACTCGCATCTCACGACAACCTCTCATCACGCGACCGGACCGCTCGTCGGAGATCCTCCGGATCAGGACGTTCACGTCTTTAGAGAATTGGGCACGATCGCGGCGACGTGAAGATGCCCCAGCAGATTGTGTCCGCGTTTACCTCGTTCAAGTCATTGCCGGCGAGGACTACGTCAGGGCGTGACCGTGACGTGTGACGTCGGCGAGCGATACGACCGTCCGTAGCCGGAGTACGTTGCGTAGATGGAGGCGGAACCGACTGACGGATGGGGAATCGTGATCAGGCACTCTCCGAAAGGGTTCGCGTGGCAGTAGAAGATGATCGCACCAAAGTGAACCGTGATCACGCTCGTGGGATAGATGCCGAGGCTGTTGGCGAGCACGCCGGTGACCTGCACGACGACCGGCACGGACTGAGAAATGACGGACTGTGCCGTAACCGCGCTGAAGCTCCACGAGGCGACCGGTATCGCGAACTCGGGGTCGGTCGTCACCGAGTAACCAAAGTGGTTGTGCGATTGCGCGGTGATCCAGTAGACCTCATGGTCCTTCAGGCCCCTGATGATGCAGTTCGGTTCAAAGTAGACGGGTGCGGAGCACTGCTTCGTGACCGCACCGTTGGAAACGGTGACGCGGTAGCTATTGACCGGCGCGCTGCCTGCACTTGAGGGTGGATGCATGTACGTCCACACCGCGCCAGCGTGGATGTTCCCCGACACCTGCTGGGGTACCTTTGGGATCACTGCAGCACAGTCGGCCGTTGAGCTTGACCACGCGATGTTCCCGGTGCTGTCGACCGCGACAAAACGATGCGCGCCGTACGCAACAGCGGTCCAGTCTGATGCGGTGTCGGTCGGGACCACCGCGGCGGACCATATCGCACCGGTCAAGGACGAGATGAAGCTGTTAGTTGACCCCGTGGACTGACCGGCGGCAACAAAGCTGCCGCAACCGAACGTCGCGCCACTAATTTCTTGGGCCGAAGATGAGTGGTGCAGAGTCCAGTCGTCGCCAAGCACGGACGTCGCGACGTAGCCTGAGCCGGAACCGTCGAACGCCACAAAGTTCCCGTTGCCGTAGACCACGGCGCCCCACTTGAGACGCGCCATTGGAGCCAGGTGCCGGCTCCAACCCCCACCGGCGACCGAGATCACCGTGGCGCCAAGGGCAGCGTCAACCGCGACGAAGCGTCCGCTCCCGTAGGCCACTGACGTGAAGTCGTAGTTGCTGTGGTCCCACGCCGGCGTCCACTGCTTCGCGTCCGTTGAGGTCATGATCTGTCCGTGGGAACTTACTGCCACGAAGCGCCCTTCGCCGAACGTCAGACTGGTCCACTCACCGGCCGGCGCGGAGACCGCGGACCAGTTGACCCCGTTCGCCGAGACCATCTCCTCGGGACTGGCGTTCACGGACGAAAGGGCTACGAATTCGCCGTTCCCATACGTAACGGACTGCCATGAACCCGGCGGCACGGGATACTCCGTCCACGTAGAGCCATCAGGCGATACCGCGACCTCTGGCGTGTCACCGAGCGCGATCCACCGACCATTGGCGAAGTCGACGGCGGACCAACTCCCCACGGGCGACGGAGCTGACGCGACATTCCAGACGCTCAACGTTGACGATCCCATAGCGCCTGGTACAGGCAACGCGACCAAACTGACCGCTGCAATCAAAGTCGCGATCGCGGCCGAAACCCCGAGTCGAGAGGCTGGGGGTCTCCTCAAAAGTCTGCCTTCCGCTTGTTCCGCAACTCTCGCATCACCACCGCACACATCTCCCGACGGCTTCCCAACAACTCCTCAAATAGAGCGTGGGCACCCCTGCCCGTCGATTGAAGGAAAGAGGCGTCGTTCGCGGGCTCTGACGTCGGCTTGCACCTTCTACGGACGGTCGTCTCGCTCGGCGACGTCACACGTCACGGTCGTTCCGTGACGTTGCTCCGACGCCGACCGAGAAATCGACGCAGCTTGGCTCGACGCCCCTGCCAATTTGGTCTAGTGATACGTCTTGATGTGTCCCGAACGATTGGTCAACTGGACCGGTACCGGCTCGCCGGCTCGAATGCCCACGGCGACATCTGACGGAGTCCTCAGCGCAAGTGAGTTGTATCGAGAGGGAGCAAAACTGCCGTCCACGGACCGCAGCAGAACTCGGGACATTGGGGGGAACCCAAACAAAAGTACGGCAACAACAAGGGATAAAAGGAGCCTACTAGAACCAGGGCCGACGATCCTAGGCATCACTTGAGACTAGTTCTCGAGGTCGGGTTTGGATATGTCGGCTGTGAGATTGCGCGCGGCCACAAAAACTTCCTCGACTCCGAACGGGCCTTTCGAAATCTCAAGTTAACACTAGGAACCGGCCAGTCGGGCCACGATTGGCGCGAAGATCTCCATTGACTCGCCCGGCACCACCACGTTGCTGAAGCCCCACTTCTCGCGACGCTCGAGCAGGCGCTCACAGAGTTCGTCCTCTGTACCGATGAGCAGAATGGGGAGGTCGAGTGCCCCCTCCCCTGGGAAGCCGAGCATCGTCGCGCTGCGGAGGGCGATGCGACGGCTGCTCACCACCATGACGGCGAATGCTGCGATCTGAAGCTCGAGCGAACCGAAACGGTCACCCGCCGCCTCGCGAATCCAGCCCAAGCAACGATCGTAATGATCGAAGGTGGCTTGGCTCGCCACGTCGCCACCTTTCTCCCCCGAGGCCAAGCTCGTGTTCACCCCCACGGTGTCCGCCTGCTCTGCCGCCACCGTGAGTATTCGCTTGCTCCCACCCCCAACGATGACGCCGGGGGCCGAGGTCGGGCGGGGATCGCAGTGGGCGCCGCGCACGGAATAGTGAGTGCCCTCGAACGTCGCTTCCCCCTCTTTCCACAGCGCTCTCATGATCGTGAGGCTCTCGGCCAGTCGCTCCACCCGCACACCCGGATTGTCGTACTCGATCCCCGTTTCCTCATAGTCACTGCGGAGCCACCCCGCTCCGAGACCCACCTCGATCCGTCCCTCTGCTGCCAGTCCGAGAGAGGCGATCTCCTTGGCGAGTACCACCGGGTTGCGCAGGTCGTTGTTCAACACGAGCGTCCCGACATGGAGCGTCGTGGTCGCCTCGGCGGCGACGGTGGCAGCGACCAGGGGCCCGAACTGGGCATCGAAGTGGTCCGTGACGTAAAGCGCCGAGTAACCGAACTCCTCGGCCATGCGGGCGCGGTCTCTCCAGGCGGACATCGTCGGGGCGACCGAAGAGTGCAGAGCGAATCGAAACGGGAGCATGTTCTCTGGAGCCTCCAATGGCTGTTATGAAGGCCCGGGACGCGAACGGAATGTCTCGCAAAACTAGCCCCCTCCCCCAGATATGCTAGGCGGCGTGCCAGAAAACGCAAGGACCGTGGGCAAGGATACCGAGCCGAGTGACATAGCGAAGGTCCTGCGCGAAGACGGTTGCGTGATCATCTCGGACCTCGCTTCTGCCGAAATGATGGATCAGATTAGGGCCGAGTTGGAGCCGCAAATCGCCGCCACTAGGGGCGGGGACACCGAGTTCTTGGGTCACGCAACCCGACGCGTCGGCGCACTCATCGCCCGCTCGCCGAGCGCGCGTTCGCTGGTCACCCACCCCACCATCTTGAACACGCTCGACCTCGCTCTCGGCGACCACGGAAGTACGTTCCAGATCGACCTGACCCAACTCGTGGATATCGGCCCTGGTGAACCGGGTCAGATGATCCATCGAGACCACTGGTCGTTCGACCGCTTCCCGTTCCCGAGAGGCTTTGAGGCGGAGATCGCCACGATGTGGGCAGTTACCGACTTCACCGAAGTGATGGGTGCCACTCGGGTAGTCGTGGGTAGCCACCTTTGGGAGGACGAACCCTCGGAGGTGGACCCGGCTCTGACCACTGGTGCCGTCATGAGCAAAGGCTCGGTCCTGCTCTATGTCGGGTCCATCTATCACGGGGGCGGCGCCAACAAATCCGACGTCCGCCGGATTGGGATGAACATTGGTTACTCGCTGGGGTGGCTCCGTCAGGAGGAGAACCAGTACCTTGCCTGCCCGCCAGAGATCGCCCGTTCACTCCCGGAAGGACTTCTCAGGCTGATGGGGTACCAGCGCGGCGCGGTCGGCCTTGGTTACGTCGATGATATGAGAGAGCCGCTGGACTGGCTGTACGGCCTCCCCTCGGTGCAGACGGATTACTACGCGTACCGGCGCAGCGCTCGCTCGCTTCTCAAGCGAACCGAGCCGTACACTCCGTCCCCGAACTAGTTCAACGATTCATTTTTAGTTGGTGATTGCTTCAAGCGCGACGCGACCTCGACGCACCTTCTCGAGGATGTTCTCGGCGGAGGCGCTCCAAACGAAGAGCTTGGGATCGTCGTTGTGGGCTTTGAGGTTGTCTCGATCGCGTTCATGAACTCGGGCACTGAGGGAAAGACGCGGCGTCGGATTGCCTTGTCGGTGACCTCTCGGAACCACCGCTCGACAAGGTTGAGCCCCGAGCTCGACGTGGGCATCAAGTGTAGGTGGAAGCGAGACCATCCAGACCTCGCGACAACTCGAAGTGAACAGTCCGATTGGCAGTTGGAGAGAGTCAATTGTTCGTCGGTGGAACAGAGAACATAACTGGGGGAGCTACCCTCGCGACTGGCGATGCAACCACTACTTAGAGGGTGCGCCAGTAACATATTCTCAAAGAAACTTTGATCGAGCGAAGGGAGGGTTCACGATGATCGAACGGAAACTCGTGACTAGACTCGGGCGCGCAGGAGGAGGCGCGATCTCGGTGACAGAAGTGGTCAAACGCCAATATCGCACCGGTTCATGAGCGACATCGACGCAACAATCAGAGAAGTGCTCGATACACACGGCCGCTTGCCGGTCTCCGCGCTCAGCTTGAGTGAGAGTGACGATCTCTTTTTGACGGGACTCACCTCTCACGCCAGTGTGAACGTGATGTTGGCGTTGGAGGACGCATTCGACATCGAGTTCCCAGACGCCCTCCTGAGAAAAAGTACGTTCGAATCCATAGCGGCAATTCGAGATGCGCTGGTTTCGTTGGGTGTTGTTGTTTCTCCTGGCTAACTAAGAACGCGATTCTCAATCAGGTCGACGAGACTTACGTGTCAATGATTGATGAACTTCAGTGTCAAAGGTGTCCCGTGACGAAGGACGAGAATGTCCCGGCCGTTGGGGTAGATGTTGAACAAGCGGCAGAGCGTCGAACCGTCGCGGTACTTTCCTTCGCAGTGGTGCCTATTTTCGTTTGTTGAAGAGAACGGTCAGGGCAAAAGCGCCGTGGGGTCGTTGCTCGTCTCGTTGAAGTTGGGCGGGGAATCTCTACCGGAAAATTGGCCATTCCACCATTGAATGCCTCCAACTCTGGTTGCGAACGCGATGAGCTCTCGGCCTCGCGCCGCGAAAGGCATCATTTTTCGGTGTCGCCGGCGGAACTACGTGAACAGCTTTCTGCTATCAGGTGGGAACTGAAGGCTGCGCCGAGACTGGGTGAAACGGCCTTAGGCCCGCCGCCGACAGTAATCGGGATTCGTCCAACGTGTTTGACCTATTCAGCGGCATCGTGGTGACAAATTCGATTCGGTCAGGCAGCATATTCTCGGGGATCAGTTGGCTGGCGGCGCGTCGGAGGTCGACGGCGGAGAGCTTTGTTTCGGTGGTGACGAAGGCGACGATACCTAGTTCGCCCTCACGATCGAAGGTCAAGCAGGCTGCCGCGACGACTCCGCCTAGCTTGTTCATCGACACGCTCAGTTCGACGAGCGATATACGCACGCCGCTACGTTTGACTACTCGGTCAGCGCGATCCACGTACACGTAGTTCCCAAGCTCGTCACGGTAGACGAGATCGCCCGTACGATACAGCGTCTCGTTGGGTACGACGTCGCTGCGCATCACTTCTCTCGTGAGATCCGGATCCGCCCAGTAGCCGTCCATGAGCTGAACGCCACCGATGTACAACTCCCCGGTCCGGTTCGCCGCTTCTATTGCCCGTCCGTCGTCGTCCACGAGAACGAAGGAGACGCCCAGATGTGGGCGTCCAATCGATTCCGTGCCGGCTTCGATCATGTCTGGTGTCAGTTCCACGTGCGTGACCGCAATCGTGGTCTCGGTCGGTCCATAGCGATTGAACACTCGGATCGTCGGCGCGTGTGACCATAGCGTTCGAAGGTCGGCGACGGAACTCGCCTCACCACCGAGAGCGATGATCTCGAGCGTGGAGTCACTGAGATTGGACACTTGCGGGCTGGCGAGCAGCAATCGCAGATAGCTGGGTGTGAATCCCGAATAGGTGATCTTCTCCTTCTCGACGGTGTTGAAGAACGTTCGAGGGAACAACAGCGCGTCTCGGGCCCGCATGATGACCGTGCCGCCCGAGACCAGGGTTGGGAACAAATTGGCGTACGAGCCGTCGAAGTGGAACGGTGAGACGCAAAGCGTCCTCGTAGCTCGACTAAGACCAAGCGCGTTCGCCGTCGATCGCACCGCGGCGGCGAAGGCCGCGTTACCGATCTGCACTCCCTTTGGCGTTCCCGTTGTTCCCGACGTGTAGATCATGTAGGCCGCTCGAGAAGCGGCCTCAATCACTTGCACCGGTTCCCGTTCTTCTTCGAGAAGAAGATCCATAGGCACCGCTGTCGCGTCGCCCAGAGAGGCGGGGAGTTGATGGTCGTCTCGGGACGACGTGACGACGAGAACTGGCGCACAATCGGCCACGACCGTCGCTAAGCGAGACAAGGGATCGGTGACCGCCAAGGGGACGAAGACGGCTCCGACCCACAGGCTGGCCAACGCCGCGACGATGAAGTCAACTGAGTTGGGGATGAGGAGGGCGACGCGTTCGCCCTCGCTAACTCCTCGAGCACTCAGTCCGGCGCCGAGTCGAGCTACTTCGTCGATCAACTGGGCGTAACTCAACTCACGATCGAGATCCGTGGCGGCGGAATGATCAGGATGGAAATGAGCCCGATCGATGATGTCATGGAGCACGCTGGGGCTCGTCAACGCCGTTCCTTCACTCAGATTCAAACCTGGGCACCGCGGAGCAATTTGCCAGGAAGTTGTTCGGTCGCGACCCCGTCTTCGAACGTCACCGATCCACGCTTGATCGTGTAGCGGTACCCGCTGGCCGACTGCAAGAGGCGTCGTCCGCCTGCGGGAAGATCCGTGACGATTCGCGGTGACGCGCAGGCGAGCCCTTCAAAGTCGATGATGTTGAGATCGGCGAGTAGCCCGGGAGCGATGAGACCTCGGTCGAGCCATCCGAAGTGCGACGCCGGCCGACGGGTCATCTGATGTACTACTGACTCGAGAGGTATCCGCGTCTCGTCGACTCGATCACGAGCCCACAACGTCATGAAGCTCGTGGTCATGCTCGCGTCACAGATCGCGCCGCAGTGCGCACCACCGTCCGAGAGCCCGAACATCGCCACGGGCGAAGTGATCATCTCGCGGACAGCGTCAAGGTTGCCGTGGACGAAGTTGAACAAGGGTGTGTAAATGAGCTGGCGTCCCTCTCGTTGCAACTGCACGTCGTAGGCGTACTCTCGCGGATCGACCCCCAATCGCCGCGCCGTTGCGCCAAGAGATTGGCTCGCGTCGAGGTCGTAGTTGACCGGTTCGCTGAGGACAAACATCTCGTCGAAGCGACCAAAGAAGGCGTGCCCCGCGAAGGCGTCCTCGCCGGACGTCAAGGTGGCGTGAGCCTGAAGAATCTGTTGGCGAAGATCAGGTCGCTGTAGCGCGACGACCCGCTCAGCGAGAGGCAGGTTAGCAATACGTGCGTACGCCCGAACTGGAGTGAACACGTTGTTTGACGCCTGGAGACCGAGCAGCACCCCGATGGGCCTGGGTGCGACTTGAGCTTTGACGTCGAGTCCCTCGAGTTGCAGGGACGCCGCCAACGCCATGAGATCGCGCCATCGCTCGGGGGCCTCGAAGTCCTGCTGAACGGTGAAACTCACCGGGCGTTGGCTGGCGCGAGCGACGTCGGCCATCAGCGAAAACTCCGAGGCGGCGAAGTCCTCGTCCGTCGTGCGATAGCTGTCAGAGACGAGCTGAAAGACGCCCCGCCCCTTTGTTCTAAGAACCGACGCCAGCGCCTGCAACTCTGGCTCTCGAGCACGCAGTGTTCCGAGGTTCTCGCCTCGACTGGTTCGGTGCCGCTCGGTGCGCGACGTGGAGATACCGAGGGCGCCAGCCTCAAGTCCTTCACCGAGAAGGCGCGCCATTTCGACGAGTTCACCTTCGGTGGGTTCTTCGAGCGGATCCCCGCCGCGTTCACCCATGACGTAGGCGCGCAGTGCCGCGTGCGGGACGTGCGTGGCCACGTCAATTGTGCGCTCTTGACGCTCGAGTGCGTCGAAGTACTCGGGGAACGACTCCCAATCCCAGCGAAGCCCTTCGTGCAACGCGGTACCGGGGATATCCTCGACGCCTTCCATCATCTCAATCAGTTCGTCGTGAAAGCCAGGGGCAACGGGGGCGAAGCCCACGCCGCAGTTGCCCATGGCGACGGTCGTCACGCCGTGGTGTGAAGAGGGCGCCAGCCACGGATCCCACGTCGCCTGGCCGTCGTAGTGCGTGTGAGGATCGATGAATCCCGGCGTCACCACGTGTCCGTCGGCGTCGATCTCGCGACGACCCCGCCCGACGTCATCGCCCACAGCAACGATCCGATCGTCCTTTATCGCGACGTCGCATCGCCGCGACGAGTTGCCGGTACCGTCAATGACAACACCGTTTCGAATTACCAGATCGGCACTCATCAAAGCAGTACTTTCATTCAGCCACCCATCGCCCAGCGTCGTATCGCCCTGCGCGACTCAGTCAATTCCTGGTACGCGGCGTCGGAGAGCGTCACGTTCGATGCGCCGCAGTTCTCTTTTAGATGCTCGAGCGACGACGTGCCCGGAATGGGCAGCATGACCGACGAGCGGCGAAGGAGCCACGCCAGGCAGATCTGGGGCACCGTGGCCCCGAGTTCTGACGCGGCCCCTTCGAGCGGTCCGCCGGCTGCGGAGAGTTTGCCGCTGCCCAGCGGAAACCACGGAATGAAGCCGATCTGGTGTTGTTCGCAGTAGTCGACGACGTCGTCGGCCTCGCGTTGGGCAATGTTGTAGAGGTTCTGCACACTGACGAGCGGGACGATTCGCCTCGCTGCTTCAATCTGAGTCACGCTCACCTCCGAAAGCCCCACTTCACGGACCTTCCCCTCGTCTCGCAGCGCCTTTAAGAGGCCGAACTGCTCGTCGGCGTCGACGCGAGGGTCAACCCGGTGCAGTTGGAAGAGATCGATCTGTTCGAGGCCGAGCCGCCGGAGACTCCCTTCACACTGCTGACGCAGGTAATCGGGTCGCCCGCACTCCTCCCACTGGCCCGGACCGGACCTGGTGAATCCGGCCTTGGTGGCTATGGTCAGCGTGTCCGGGTATGGGTGCAGAGCCTCGCGAATGAGCCCCTCGGCGACGTTCGGACCATAGGAGTCGGCCGTGTCAATCAGATTGACACCGAGTTCGACGCTGCGGCGCAATACTGCAATGGCGCCATCGTGATCACTCGGTGGACCCCACACGCCGGCACCGGTGAGCTGCATCGTCCCGAAACCGAGGCGCCGCACGTTCAAGACGCCCAACTGAATCGTCCCGTCACCCACCATTAGCCTTCTCCTCCTCGGATTCACCTGCAGGGGCTCGCGTTTGATGACGAAACAAGAATCCAGGTCACGTCATTGTACCTCTCGCGATAGCGCCACCTCGGCGCGATCCGGCACCGTCGCGGCGGCGTAATCTAGTTTTTACTGCGTGAACGAAGAAGAGACCGCGCGGACCATGAAGTTGTGGCGTCTTCTGGCGAGGGCACACACGGTGACGGCGGATTCGTGGCTCGCCGGGGCTGGACCGAGCGAGGAACGATGAGCGAATTCGCCATTGTCGGACTGGGCTCCTGGGGGCTCTGTGTTCTAGAGCGCGCGGTAAATCGGGCACGACATATCGAGTCTTCCGTTCGGGTGCACGTCGTTGAACCTGGCCAACTCGGCGGGGGGGTCTACTCTGCAGCGCAGCCAGACTATTTGATCTTGAACAACCCATGCGGTCAGCTCTCCCTCTACGCCGCTCCCGACCACGACGAGGATCCCGCCTACGCCGTGGGCCTGTACGAGTGGGCGATCGGCCAGGGATATCGCCGCGTGGGCTACGAGTACAAGATCGGCTCCACTGGTGAGACGATCTTGGCTACCGACTATCTTCCGCGACGGCTCATGGGCGAGTATCTGGCCTGGTTCTACGAGGCGCTGATCGCTGACGCACCGAAGAATCTCGAGATCGTACGTCACCACGCCGCCGTCACCGACATCACGCCCGAGATCGGGGGCCGCGAGACGGTGTGGCTCGACAACGGCACCCAGATCAGAGTGGACCACGTGGTGTTGACCTCGGGACACACGTTCAACGAAGAGCGCGTCGGCAACTCGGGTGAGGTGCACTACCTGCGACCGTATCCCGTTGATTACTTCGACTCGGCGGTGGCGCCGGACGAGCCGATCGCCATCGCCGGAATGGGTTTGGTGGGCTACGACCTCGTCACAGCGCTTACCATCGGACGCGGCGGCACGTATGAAGACGTCGGCGATCGCATGCGATACGGGCCTAGCGGTCGCGAGCCCGAAATCTATTTCTACTCAAGGTCCGGCCTTCCCTACTGCGCAAAATCGGCACACGGAGTCGATCCGACCGGTGACTATCAGCCGATCGTCTGTACGCCCGAAGCTTTCAAGGAGATGACCAATCCATCGGGTTCGCCGTTGCGACGACGAGTGGACTTTCGAAACGATCTACTGCCACTGCTGTTCGCAGAGATGCAGGTTCGTTACTACTTTCACGCCGCGTTTCTACGTGGCGGCCCGTCGGCAGCGTCGCTCGTTCGAGATCAGCTTAAGTCGAGTTGGGTAGCCGGAACCTTCGCTCGAGCGGTGGATCGTTTGGAACCAATGTACGGTCCCTTTGACCCAGTCAGTGTTGTCTTCGCCGACGCCGGGGCGCGTTTTGCTTCGAGCGACGCCTACCAATCCCACGTGTACCAAATGATTGAGACGGACCTTAATCAAGCGTTAGCTATAGGCGGCAGTCCGGTGAAGGCCGCCCAAGAGGTGACGAGAATCCTTCGAGACCAGATGCGCGCAGTGATCGAGTACGGGGGACTCTCGATGCAGTCGTTCATCGACTTCCAGTCCAATGTCCGAGGTCGAATCAACCGCCTCGAAGCCGGTCCACCGCCGATCCGTTCGCAACAGCTCCTGGGCCTGCTCGACGCCGGCGTGGTCAGTGTGCCCTTTGGACCGGATCCGGACGTGTTGGCGACGGACGATGGCGCTGTCACCATACGGTCGACGAGGCTCGCACAGTCAATGGAAGCCACGGTCAATCACGTCGTACGCGGGCATCTGGATCTCCCGTCGTTGGCGCGATCCAGTTCGCCGCTTTTGAGTCGCCTCTACACGAGAGGTCGTCTCACGCAGTTCAGTTACGGAGACACATCGGTCGGTAGCGTCGCAATCGGTGAGGACTTCCACCCCTACGACGCCGAGGGTCGAATCCAGACGAGTCTCTCGCTACTCGGCGTCCTGACGGAAGGGGTTCGCTACTTCACGCACTATTTGCCCTCGCCGCGGAGCCGCCTAAGAGCCGTCTACGACGCGCAGGCCACGGTGGAAGCAATCATCGATTGACGCAGGAGTAGCAATGCTTAGCCGGTCGCCGCGGCCAGCGCCTGGTCAATGTCATCAATGAGATCGTCCACGTGCTCGAGTCCAATCGAAAGTCGGATGGTCTCTGGCCGTATTCCCGCCGCGAGCAACTCACTTTCGCTGAGTTGACGGTGCGTTGTCGACGCTGGATGAATGACAAGTGACTTGGCGTCACCCAAGTTCAGCAGCCGCTTGAATAGCTGCACCGAATCGAAGAAGGCTAATCCTGCTTCGAAGCCGCCCGATACGCCAAAGGTGATGATCGAAGGTACGCGTCCCTTCAAGTATTTCTGGACCAGATGGTGATACGGGTTATCCGGGAATCCCGCAAAGCTCACCCACTCGGCGCGGGGATCGTCAGCTAGATAGGCAGCCACGGCACGTGCGTTGGCCTCATGACGTTCGAGACGGATGGCCAACGTTTCAAGCCCTTGCAGGAGTTGGAAGGCATTGAACGGCGAGAGCGTCGCACCAGTGTTGCGAAGTTGAATGGATCGAGCCCGAACAACAAAGGGCCTCTCCGGGAAATCCCGAGCGAAGACGACGTCGTGGAACGCAATCTCGGGTTGGTTGAACGTCGGGAATCGCTCCGCGTGTTCTGCCCACGGGAAGCTTCCGCCGTCGACGATCGCGCCACCAAGGGTCGTGCCATGTCCGCCGATGAATTTTGTCAGTGAGTGAACGACGACGTCGGCGCCGTGATGAAAGGGTTTCAGCATTAGGGGCGTGGCGACGGTGTTGTCCACGATGAGGGGTACACCGGCACGGTGCGCGACGTCGGCGACGGCCTCAAGATCCACGACGTTGCCCGCGGGATTGCCGATCGATTCGACGAAAACGCAACAGGTTCGCTCATCGATCAACGCTCCGATCGATTCGGCCTGGTCGTCGGCAGCGAAGCGCGCCTCGATACCCAGGGTCGAGAGCACGTGGGCGAAGTAGGTGTACGTCGCGCCGTACAGCTGGGGAGCTACAACGAAGTTCGACCCGGCGGTGGCCACCGTGAGGATCGCGTAACTGACCGCCGCCATGCCCGACGCCACGACGAGGGCGCCCTTTCCGTCCTCTAAGGCGGCGATGCGCTTTTCTAACACGTCGTTCGTGGGGTTGTTGATCCGGTTGTAGTGGAAGCCTGGTATCGCCAAGTCCATAATCGAGTTGGCGTGTTCCGCGTCAATGAAGTCGTGGGCGACGGTCAAATAGATGGGCACCGCGACTGCGCGCGTGTCGTCGGCCTGGTAGCCAGCGTGGATGGCGATGGTCTCGTCGTGCATGGTCAGCCCCTTCCTTGATCGACGCTAGTCAACCAGTTGGCGTAGAAGCACTTGGCCATCGAGCGCCACGGCCACGGGGCCCGGGCACCAACCTCGTCAAAGGGATAGCGGTCAATGAGGGGTGGATCTCGCTCACCCTCAATGATCTCGTGATGCGTACGTTCAAGTAGTCCCCAGTCCTCCGGCGACACGCAGTGATAGGGAAGGTAGGGCGAGTCGTCACGTTCGTGGTGCACAAATCTTTCAGCGTCGCGACGATACTCGCGAAGCAGACTCGAGGGATCGTATTCGGGATGGCCCTGGACGAGAACCAGTTGGCGCCCGTCCTCTTCTCGTGACGCCACGCCCCAGCCCGTGGTCTCGGAGTGGATGACGACGTCGTAACCGGCGTGCTCAAGAGCCTCTCGAGGCACCGAGTTCCAGCGCGAGTGAGGAAGGAGGATCTCCGGTTCGAGTCCCACGGTGAGTGGTTGGCTAACGTCAACGTGTTGTGAAAAGACACCGGTGCACTTCGTCGGCAGGCGGATCCGGGCGATGTCGTCAAAGACGGTGAGCGCCGCGTGAGCCGATAGGCACGACAAGAGCATCGACCTGACATGTTCTCGGGCCCACGAGAGCAGTTCGACAAGATCGGCCCAGTAGAGCTCGTCTTGGATACGCGCTTCGATCGGGTTCGATCCCGTGACAATCAAGAGGTCAGGCGGGTCGAGATAAATGTCGGTTAAGGAGAGGTACTGCTCGCCGATCCGCGTCGACGTTTGTTCTCCCCGCGGCACGCCAAGCATGGTGTATCGACGCACTTCAATTGCGTCGGACCCTGAACCTTCCTCGAGCAGTCCAAGGTACTGGCGTTCGGTCGCGTCGAACGCGCCATCGGGCATGTTGTTCACCAATGCACAAGTCAAGTGTGGCGAACTGCCACTGCTATCGGCTGAGGAGTCGCTACGCGCCGCGGCCTTAGCCAGGCGCACCGTCACCCGTCGCGGATCACGTTGGCGTACGTGACCGTTACCTGATGGCGAAGCAGTCGATTTACGGCTTGCAACTCGTCATAGTCGCGGGCAGATCCGACCACGGCCATGATGTGATTGCGCGATCCGTCCTTCCAATCAAGGACGGCCCCTGGGCCCTGGTGCACGGTAATGGTGTCCACTCCTGGATGGTCACTCACGGCATCAATACCGCTGATCGTCGCCACCGTGGCCGACACGGGGGGCGGTTGCAAGAAGAACCTGTAGCCGATGCGCTCGGTGGCGACGGGACCTTGGACGTGAACCGCTTCTCCCAGCGCCAGACGCAGGGTTATCTCTACCAGTGCGACTCCGGCCGCACGATCGAGCATCTCGGGAACGCCACCGCCGACGCGTCCGTTGACCTCGATGACCCGGGGTCCGTCGGGCGTGAACTTGATCTCCGTGTGGAGGCAGCCCGACGTCACGGCGAGCGCCTCGATGGCCGATGACGCAAGACCCAGCACGGCCACCTGGTCGGTCTCGCTCAGGGCGGCTGGTATGAAGAAGCCAGTCTCTCGGAAGTTGTCCGCGAGTGGAAAACGGCCGGTCACGGCCAGGTGGCAGATGGCTCCTCGCGCGACAACGCTTTCGACGGAAACGTAGTCAGCGTAGGGTCCGCCCGCGCGCGAGGGATCGTCGGCGAGATACGCCTCGAGGACCATGACGGGTCGCCCGGGTCCCAGGCTTCGGAGAGACTGGATCAGGCGAACTTCGTCCTCCACGAAGAAGGTGTAGCGGCTACCCTGGGCCGAACGTGGCTTCAAGACTGCGGGCCAGCCGACCTCTGACTCGATAGCGGCAAGTTCTCCCTCGGACTGGTCCTGAGTAATAACGAAGCAAGACGGAATGGCGAGGCCAGCATCTTTCAACACCCGCCGCTGATCAGCCTTATCGGTCAGTGCAACCGAGGTGGCCAGAGAGTGAAAAGGAAGACCGAGTGCCTCGGCTACTTGTGCGAACGTCGCCATATTTGCATCCAGGTACGTGACAATCCCATCGGGTCTGTACGGCGGCGAGAGTTCCTCGAGGATCTGATCGACCCGGAGTCCATCGATGTTCACCACTGGCCCGAAGCGATTCAGAAGCTCCGTCATCTCTTGCATCTCAGGGACTGATCCGTCGATCATCCACAGCAACTCGCAGACGCCAGCGGCCGCCTCGGTAAGTTGCATTACCGGTACGCATCGAGAACCGTAGCCCACGGCCACCAAGGGCCGCTTCTCGCTGGTCAATTCGTCGACCGTGTCCCTGGCCATCAACCGGATGTTATCGTTGAACCGGGCGTTCTTTTGAGGACTGACACCAGTTGCGGGGCACGAAGAGTTCGCTCTTTAGCGATAAAGAGGGAGGACGCAAGAGAATGCCCGTAGAAATCATCGGGATGGTGGGCACTCGGGACGCCTCGGAAATCAAGGGTCCTCTGGTCGACGGCCCCGTCGTCGACTGGAT
>OCZT010001802.1_pt1 | contig 22269 bp, 18 predicted proteins | sample 1539031 | NCBI WGS metagenome assembly OCZT01 (sample SAMEA3539308, study PRJEB22396) | soil metagenome | biome: tundra; feature: field; material: soil | place: USA | collected 2010-05 | depth 0.15 m | reverse complement strand
GATATTGGCGTGACTGGAGTTCAGACGTGTGCTCTTCCGATCTCAATGACAGCAACATCGACCTCACATTCAGCAAAGTAATTAAAGGCCATAACCACAGTCATTTCGAAGAAAGATGGTCTTACAGACTCAATTATATCCCTATGTTTTTCAACAAAACCAACTACATCGTCTTCTGAAATCATTTTACCATTGACTTTAATTCTTTCCCTGAAATCTTTCAGGTGCGGCGAAGTATATAACCCGGTTTTATAACCTGATTCCTGCAAAACAGATGCAATCATATGTGAAACGGAGCCTTTCCCGTTCGTTCCGGCAACATGAACAGTACGATACTTCAGGTGAGGATTTTTGAAATAATTGTCAAGGGCAATAGTGTTATTCAGGTTATTTTTATACGCAGCTTTTCCTATCCTGTGGTAGGCAGGCAGCTGACTGAAAAGAAACTCGATTGTTTGATCATATTTCATTTTATAAACACATTAGCCCTTTTTCATACAAATAAACATACTTTACGCACAGATTACAATTTCTGCCGTAATTTAGTTATTTTTGCACGTAGGAATCAGTTTGTCTTTTTTGATGTAAACTATTGATATTAAATCATTAACGATGAGAAGAAAGCATAACAAGAAACTTTTTATAATTGATACAAACGTTTTACTTCACGATTATAAATGTATTTACAATTTTGAGGAGAATGATGTTATTATTCCAATAGTTGTTCTGGAGGAACTTGATAAATTCAAAAGAGGGAACGATCTCATCAACTTTCATGCCCGTGAATTTACACGCGAACTTGACAAACTTTCGGGCGATATGCTCCTGACCGCCAATATTCCTCTGGGTGAAAACCTTGGAAATATGCATATTGAAACAGGCAAAGATTTTTCGGAAAAAGTAAGTCAATCTTTTCCCGAGAGGACAGCTGATCACAGAATTCTTGCAATAGCGGAATATGTCTGCAGTGCCAATAAAGATAAGACAGTTGTGCTTATCACAAAAGATATCAACCTCAGGATGAAGGCTAAATCTCTGGGTATAATTGCTCAGGACTACGAAAACGACAAGGTTGCCAATATTGACGATTTATATAAAGGTATCAGGATTCTCGAAGGAGTCAATCAGGAATCTATAAGTAAGCTTTATGAAATTCCGGAAGGGGTCGGTTCGCAGGAATTCAAACTTGAGCCAAATCTCAAAGGTCATCAGTTTTTTATAATGAAAAACAACGGTTCAAGCGCCCTTGCCCATTATAACCCTGTCAGTAAAACTCTCAGCAGGGTGATCAAGCAAACTACATACGGCATAGATCCAAGGAACGCCGAGCAGACATTTGCTTTCGAAGCTCTCTCAAATCCTGATATTCAGCTTGTCTCATTAACTGGTAAAGCCGGAACCGGGAAAACCCTTCTTGCGCTGGCAGCTGCATTGCAGCAGCACAAGAGATATAAACAGATATTTCTGGCCAGGCCTATCGTGCCTCTTGCAAATCGGGATCTGGGTTTTTTACCGGGGGATGTTAAAGAAAAGATGGATCCGTATATGCAGCCCCTGTATGATAATCTGACAGTAATTAAGCATAAATTCAGTCACCAGAGTCCAGAGTTTCTGCGGATAAATGATATGATGAAAGAAGATAAACTAGTTATTACTCCACTGGCTTATATAAGAGGCCGGAGTCTTTCAAGCATTTTCTTTATTGTTGATGAGGCTCAGAATCTGACACCTCACGAGATAAAAACGATTATAACAAGAGCAGGTGAAGGGACCAAGATGGTCTTTACCGGTGATATTGAACAGATAGATTCACCATATCTGGATACTGCATCAAACGGATTAAGTTACCTGTCTGATAAAATGAAGGATCAGGATATATTTGCACATGTTAACCTGGTCAAGGGGGAGCGCAGTTTCCTTGCTGAACTTGCAAGTAAGTTGTTGTAAGATAAAGATAAAAAACAAGGAAAATAATTTAATAATCAATCTCTTGGAACAACTTCGTGCCTTTGCGCCCTGGTAGCAAAAATATGGATCAAATAAAGAAAAAAGTAGCATTTCATACCCTTGGCTGTAAACTCAACTTTGCCGAGACATCAACTATTTCAAGGTCATTTCCCGATGAGAAATTTGAAAGAGTTCCTGCAAACTCAAAAGCTGATATTTACATAATCAACACATGTTCGGTCACCGATACTGCCGACAAAAAATGCAGACAGGCAATCAAAAAATTCATTAGCCTGTCGCCAGGTGCATTTATTGCAGTAGTTGGCTGTTATGCCCAGCTGAAACCACAGGAAATTTCTTCTATCCCAGGGGTGGATCTTGTACTTGGCACAAATGAAAAGTTCAACATCTCCGATTATCTGACAGGCCTTGAAAAGAAGAAACAACCAGAAATTCACTCATTCGACCTGAATCCGGCAGATGACTTTAATCCTTCATATTCTCTTGGCGGAAGAACAAGGTCATTTCTGAAAATTCAGGACGGTTGTGATTACTCTTGTTCATATTGTACTATTCCTATTGCCCGCGGAAGAAGCAGAAATCCGGAAATTTCATCAATAATCAGCCAGGCAGAGAACATAGCCAGGAAAGGTGTAAAAGAAATTGTAATAACGGGTGTCAATATTGGTGATTTTGGAAAGTCAACCGGAGACTCATTTACCGGGTTGCTTAAAGAGCTGGTTAAAATAGACGGAATTGAAAGGTTCAGGATATCCTCAATTGAACCAAACCTCTTAACTAATGACTTGCTTGACCTGGCAGCAAATAATGAAAAGATACTCCCCCATTTCCATATTCCTCTGCAAAGCGGAAGCAATAAAATCCTTGGCCTTATGAGAAGAAGATACACCAGGGAAATCTTTGCCTCAAAGATCAGGTATGTTCTTGAAAGGCTTCCTTTAGCCGGAGTAGGAGCTGATGTAATAGTGGGGTTCCCCGGAGAACTGGATTCTGATTTTGAGGACACATACTCCTTCCTTGATAATACTCCTATCTCCTACCTGCATGTTTTCACTTTTTCCGAAAGACCCGATACTATTGCAGAACAACTTCCCGGAAAAGTATTTTTCACAGATAAAGAAAAGAGAAGTAAAAGGCTGATAGCGCTTTCTAAAAAGAAAAACATTATATTTAATAAATTGAATACAGGTCAGTATACAAAAGTCTTATTTGAAAACACACGTAATGAAGGGTCAATAACAGGGTTTACTTCCAATTACATCAGGGTGGAGTATCCATGGGAATCGAGACTTGCAGGACAGGTAAAAAGAGTCAGGCTTAAAGAGGTTTCACAGTCAGGAAGAATGAAAATTGAATTAATTGAATAAATCATGCCCGATCTTAAATATTTATGTGCTGAGCTTGAAAAAGCAGCCAGTGAAACAAGCAAATTCATCCGCAGGGAATCGGATGGATTTGATATAAGCAGAACAGAGAAAAAAGGTTTGAACGATTTTGTCAGCTATGTTGATAAAGGTTCCGAAAGAATGCTGGTGGAAAAACTGAGCCTTCTCCTGCCTGAAGCCGGATTTATTACAGAAGAAGGAACTTCAAAGAAAGTGGGTTTGAAATACTGCTGGGTTATAGACCCTCTGGATGGCACAACCAACTTTCTGCATGGGTTTCATCCATATTCGATCAGTATTGGACTTAAGGAATATGACGAAGTTATTGCCGGGATTGTATACGAGGTAAGCGGAAACGAATCTTTCACTGCCTGGAAGAACGGAGGAGCATGGTTGAATGGTTCCAGAATTCACGTATCGAAAGCCTCAAAGCTGGCTGACAGCCTTGTAGCAACCGGATTCCCCTACAGCGATTTTAAATTACTTGATGCTTACATGGAATGTCTTACTCATTTTTGTAAACATACCCATGGAATAAGGCGGCTTGGCTCAGCTGCAATTGATCTGGCTTATGTTGCCTGTGGAAGATTCGATGCATTTTATGAGTATGGACTTCATGAATGGGATATTGCAGCAGGTATGCTTCTGGTAAGAGAAGCAGGAGGAAGGGTAAGTGATTTTTCAGGTAATGAGAAAAACCTTAACGGCGAAGAATTTATAGCTTCGAATGGTAATGTTTTTACCGAAATCCTGGAAATTGTAAGTAAATTTATGAAAAAATAAACTTTTTTGATCTGATGGCGGCGATAGGATACTACCTCTTTTACGGTTTAAACTGGATTATAACCCTCTTACCTTTGCCGGTTCTGTATATCTTTTCTGACTTTCTCTATCTGGTTCTTTATTATTTAGTTTCATATCGCAGGAATGTTGTTGCAACAAATCTTAGAAATTCGTTCCCCGAAAAAACTGATAATGAACTTAAAATCATTGAAAAAAAGTTCTACCATCATCTGGCTGATATTATTATCGAAACCCTAAAGTCCATTCATCTTACTAAATCTGACCAGGAGAAACGATTCACTTACAGCAACCTGGAAATTATCGACAAACTGAAGGAAGAGAAAAGAGATATAATTGCTGTACTCGGGCATTACAATAACTGGGAATGGCCTACACTGCTTCCATATTATCTGAAATACAAAACCATCATAATATATAAACCTTTACAGAACAAGTACTTCAATAATTTTGTGAATAATAACAGGTCAAAAGACGGTATAGTTCTTACTCCGACATCACAGATAATAAGAGAAATAATAAACTACAGGAAGAATAATATAAATACAGTTTCAGTTTTCATTTCCGATCAGATCCCTGCCAAAGGAGATATTAAGTACTGGACAACATTTCTGAATCAGGATACAGCGGTATTTACAGGCGCAGGCAAGATCGCATCGAAATACGATATGGCCATTGTCTTTTTTCATGTTCAAAAAGTTAAACGGGGGTATTACAATCTTGATATAGAACTGCTCTTTGATCATACCGCCGGGCTTTCTGAAGAAGTGATAACAGAAAGGCATGTCAGAAGACTGGAAGAGATTATCAGGGAAAAACCCGAGAACTGGATCTGGAGTCATCGCAGATGGAAACACAAAAAGCCCGTTGAAAATGGCTAAAACAGCTGTGGTGATATTAAACTGGAATGGACTTGGGTTCCTGAAAATGTTCCTCGGCGTGGTGATTAAATATTCCATGGACCCTGATACCATTGTCTGCGTGGCGGATAACGGGTCAACAGACGGATCAGTCGACTGGATTGCCGAAAATTTCAGCGGGGTGAAACTCATAAAACTCGATAAAAACCATGGGTTTGCCGGTGGATATAACAAGGCTCTTGATCAGGTTGATGCCAGATACTTCGTTTTATTAAATTCAGACATTGAGGTCACAGAAAACTGGCTCAGGCCTCTGGTCAGTTTTATGGATAACAATCCCGATGTGGCATCGTGCCAGCCAAAAATACTTTCATATTATAACAAAGATCATTTTGAGCATGCCGGCGCTGCAGGATGTTTTATCGATAAGTACGGATATCCGTTCTGTCGTGGGCGGGTCATAAATAAAACTGAAAAAGACACAGGTCAGTATGATTCCCAGGTAAACGTTTTCTGGACCAGCGGTGCATGCATGATCGTAAAAAGCGAGGCATGGACTAAATGCGGCGGATTCGATACCGATTTCTTCGCCCATATGGAAGAGATAGATTTATGCTGGCGATTTCAAAAAGCCGGATACCGGGTTTGCTATTTGCCTGATTCGGTTATTTATCATGTTGGCGGAGGCACACTTCCCTATAGTTCTCCTTTCAAAACTTATCTTAACTTCAGAAACAGCTTATTTCTTCTTTATAAAAATCTGCCGGACAATAAATTACATTCGGTTCTGTTTAAAAGAAGGCTTCTCGACGGAGTTGCAGCAATGTATTTTCTGCTGAAAGGCAGTTTCAAGAGTGTAAGAGCTGTCTGGAAGGCACATATGGATTACTATAGGGTAATAAACGGACTCAAAGAAAAGAGAAAAGCCGTTAAAAAAATAGAGATTAATTACAATCAGGAATATGTATTGAACAAGAGCATAGTTTTTGAGTTTTATGTTAAGGGCAATAAAACCTATAACAGCCTGACATCGTAAAACTCCAAATAAAATGAAGAGATATCAGATGATAGTGTTTTTTTCAATAGTACTCATAATTTACTCACTGGTAAATATTTACCTGTTCTCTAAGGGATACAAGGCATTACCCTGCCTTCAGAGAAACAGGTTATTATATTCAATTACATTTTTTTTACTTGCTGCACTTTTCATTTTTGCAAAGATCCTTGAATCAAAACATTCATCAGTTATCACTGATATCCTGAATATTGTAGGAGGATTCTGGCTGGCTTTCATGCTTTATGGTTTTTTATTTTTTCTTCTGTCTGATATTATTTTACTTATCCTGAAAATTCCCGGAATTATAAAAGGCGATAATCTTCTTCTTTACCGCAAATGGTCTTTCATTATAATAGCAGCTGCATCATCCCTGTTAATAATAGGAGGGTTTATTAATGCTATAATTCCTGTTATTAAGGAATATGATATCACAATAAACAAGTCGGCCGGATCAGTCAAAACCCTACGGATTGCAGCAGTCTCTGACATTCATCTCGGAAGCATAATAAGAAAAAGAAGCCTTAAAAAGATGTCAGGTATGATAAAAGACCTGAAACCCGATTTAGTCTTGCTGCTTGGTGATATAGTAGATGGAGAAATTGGCCCGGTATTAAGAGGCGATCTCCTGCAGTATTTTACATGGCCTGATTGCGTTGATGGTCTTTACGCTATTACCGGGAACCACGAATTTATCGGGGGTGCAAATCGTACTATTCCCTATATTGAAAGCAAAGGCATAAGAGTCTTAAAAGATGAAATGGTGACTATTGAGGGTGGAATTCAGATTATAGGAAGAATCGACAGGGATTCGTACCGTTTTTACAGAAAAGAACGCATGCCCCTGGGAGAATTAATGAAACTGGCTGATACCACAAAACCGGTCATATTGCTTGATCACCAACCCTTTCATCTCGATGAAACAGCGAAGTACGGCATTGATCTTGAGCTTTCGGGACACACTCATAACGGACAGATGTGGCCTCTTAATTATGTTACCAGGATGATTTATGAATTAAGCTATGGCTATATTAAGAAGCGGAATACGAATTTTATAGTTTCTTCAGGCTACGGTTTGTGGGGACCAAGAGTCAGATCGGGAAGCAGATCCGAAGTTCTTTTGATTAACCTGACATTTGCAGGAAATAACTAGAAGATTTCCTTACAGGAGATCGTATATCTTTTCGAGCCCCATTCCCCGTGAACCTTTTATAAGTATTGTGTTTCCGGTTAATGATTCGCCCTTAAGAAATTCCATAACCTTATCTATTTTATCAAATACTTCAAAGCCTGATTTTGCTGATATTTTAAAAAATACCGGGCCAACAAGAAGCACTTTTTCTGCAACATCTGACTGAAGCATTTTCAACACCTTCAGATGCTCTTCCTCGCTTTTGTCACCAAGTTCAAGCATATCTCCAAGGATTATAACTTTATGGTCAGCCTTTATCGCCGAAAAAGAGTCAATTGCTGCCCTCATGCTTGTTGGATTGGCATTATAAGAATCACAGATTAGTGTGTTGATTTTTGTCCTTTTTACCTGCGACCTGTTATTTGCAGGCTTATATTGTTCAATCGCCTCAATTATATCTTTCATCTCAACCCCAAGGAAAAGACCGGTAGCTACAGCTGCTCTGATATTTTCGATATTATAACTGCCAAAAAGGTTAGTATTAATGATGTGTGTCAGATGAAGATAGGTAATTGATATCTTTAGAGTAAGATCAGAGGGGGCAGCTTCAACTATAAGATCCGTGCCGGTAGGATCAGAAAAGGGAACAGCCCTGTTAATGAATTTAAAAATTTTTTCGGTTAGGAGTGGATCCTTATCGTTATACAAGGCTATCCCATTTACCTTGCGAAGATGTTCATACAATTCTGTTTTGGCCCTTGCAACACCATCTGCTGATCCAAATCCTTCGATATGGGCAGTGCCAATGTTCGTGATTAGCCCATAATCGGGTTTTGCAATAATACATAAGGTTCTAATCTCCCCGATGTGACTGGCTCCCATTTCGATTATCAACATTTCAGTATCAGGAGAAGCTGAAAGAATTGTAAGCGGCACCCCGATATGGTTATTCAGGTTTCCTCTGGTATAATGAACTTTAAACTTTTTTGATAGTATTGCAGCAATAAGTTCTTTGGTAGTTGTTTTGCCATTGGTTCCGGTAATAGCAAGAACCGGAACTTTCAATTCTTTCCTGTAATGTGAGGCAAGAGCCTGAAGTTCAAAGAGACAATCATCAACAAGGATTGTGTTTTCTGTTTCAAACAGAGGGTCATCAATAACGGCACATAGAGCACCCCTGGCAAGAGCATCGGCTGCGAATTTATTTCCGTTATAATTATCACCCCACAGAGCAAAAAAAATCTGTCCTTTCCCTACGGTACGAGAATCGGTTGATACACCTTTTGATTCCTGATAGAGCCTGTATAGTTGTTCTGTTTTCATACCTTTAAAAATAGGCCTCATTATGATCGCATAATGAGGCCTATTTTCATAGAACCGGTTTTTATAAACCTGAAGGACTTCCAACCCTGATCATCGCGCACCTGAAACCTATGTCATCACGGCTGCTTTCCTGATCGAGGAATCTTCTTGTTGACGGATTGAGCCAATAAGCTCTGTCTCTCCATGATCCTCCTTTATACACCCGGGCATTATCATTTATAAGAGTTACAAAATCACTGCTATTTGGATTGCTATCCTGAGCGTACATTCTCAAAGATCCTTTTTTCCCATCCTCTGTTTTATAATCATCTCCTCCACCGTTTGGTATGGCTGACTGAAGATCGCCATCCCTGTAATTCCGGTAATCTCCCTTCTGATAGTTATATCTGTTTGCAACGTCAACATCTTTAACGGTATCAATAATTAAACGTCCAAGTTTATCCTTAGCTACAACCGAACCATTTGCATCGCGCTTAAGGTCAGTAAATACGTTCCCTCTGAAAGGATTAAACTCATCAATATCTTCAGAAGAAAGAGGACGGTAAACATCCTGTACCCATTCGTTAACATTCCCAGCCATACAATAAAGACCGTAATCGTTTGGCCAGTATGATTTTACATCAACTGTAATACTACCGTTATCGTTCAGGCTTCCGGCAACGCCCATAAGGTCACCTCTTCCCCGTACGAAGTTCGCCATCATCTGACCCCTGTTCTTTTTTGATGAATTTCTGACATTATGTCCATCCCAGGGATAAATTCTTCTTTCGTAAATTCTCTCCTCGAATGTGTTCCCCCTGAGAGCATAAGCTGCAAATTCCCATTCAGCCTCCGTAGGCAGCCTGTAACTTGGAAGCAGCACACCATCCTCAAAGTTAGTCCTGCGTTCTGTCTTATTCGGATCTTTACTCTCGCGTAACTGATTTACAACACCTTCATATTGACCTGCAAGATATGCTTCGGTATTAAAATTCTTTTCATTAGTCTGATTCGGATCGGGATTCAGCTCTCCCTCATCAATAAGCAACTGTTCATTAACCCTGTCGGTTCTCCAAAGACAAAAATCATTTGCCTTTATCCAGCTTACACCAACAACAGGATAGTTATTATACGATGGGTGACGGAAATAATACTGAACGTAAGGATCATTGAATCCCATCGGAGTTCTCCATACTAAAGTATCAGGGAGTGCTCTTCTGTAAACTTCCGGATAATCTTTGTAAACCCTGCGCAGCCAGAAAAGATATTCACGGTAATCAACATTCTTAACTTCTGTCTCATCCATGTAGAATGAAGATACTGTAACAGTTCTTGGTCTGTTATTCCAGTCGAACATAACATCCTGGGCAACCTGTCCCATCGTAAAACGTCCACCTTCAATCAGCACCAGGCCAGGACCGGTTTTCTGTTCAGCGCCAGTAGCAACTTCAAATCCACCCATGTCAGGATCATTATACTTCCATCCTGTTGAAGTGGAAACTTCATCTTTACCCTTCTTCTTAAATATGCAGGAGGTAAAAAGCAAGAGTGTGATTAAAACAACTGGTAAGGCTCTGAATTTATACATAACTCCTTTAGTTTTATAACTACAATTTAGGGAAATTTATTGTTTTGATTGTATTTCTTTTTTCAACACTATTCAAACTGAAAGCCAGTCCTGTCTGATGCAGAAGCGATATTGGCAATAATTTATTGCCGGAAGCCACATTAAAACGATAATTGTAAAATCCTGTGATTCTGCCGGCCCTGAAAGAAAACCCTGTTTGAATATTCAGATTTTTTCCATTATCCCCCATTACGACACCATTAATTGTCAGCGACTTAATCTCCAGCGCTGCTCCTGCCCCGCCATTTATGTATCCACCCTGTATTACAAAGTAAGCAAGAGGTTCGATTTTCAGATTTTGCGCTTTACTCAAAGTGAGATCCTCTGACAGATGGACCAGTAGTTTTCTCTTTAATCTGTCAGAAGAACTGCCTGTTGCAGATAAATCAGGTTCAGCAAGATGATTTATTGAGAAGCCGCCTGAAAATTTTCCGGATGTAAAAAGAAACCCTGCACCGATATCAAATACGGTTCTTCCTGGCGATGCCAGCGCTTCCGAAGAAGGTAGTGATACTCCTCCAAGGGGATCAATCTGATCGGGCAATATTGCATTGTTAAAGTCATAACCCCTGTGATAAATGGAAGCAGAAAGCCCTCCGTTAATGAAGAGATCCTTGCCTGCCTGCAAAAAGTATGAGTATGCTAACCCTCCTCTGAAATCGTTAATTATACCTCCCAGATAATCATCTGTGAGATATATTCCTGCTCCTCCATGAATTTGTGAAAAATACGAATCATATGAAAAATATACAGAATGAAGATTATAATTATTGCCCGGATAAAAATTAAGATAAGACAGCCTCAATTCACCATCGCCGCTGCTTCCGGCAAGTGCAGGATTGTTTATCATCATCATCTGGTAGCCTGGACCCGGATCAATTTCCTGTCCAAAACTGTATGAAGCTGTGAAAAAGATAAATAATGCTATCAGGTTTAGGCGTCTCAACATATTAAAAATTACTGCAATATCAACGGAATGATGTCGTTATTATTATCTTAATCAAGGTTTACAAAAAAACAAAATAAACTAACAAACAAGAAGCACATTTCTATCTTTGTCAGTACAATGAGATGTTTTTTTCAAATATCGGTAGCACTGTTCCTTTTAACGGCTGACATTTATGCTCAGAATTCCAAAGATAGTTATTCTTCGGCTTCTAAACTCTCTGAAGGTATATGGTTCAAGATTGCCGTAACTTCCGACGGAATATACCGGATCGACTATTCAAAACTCAAACAGCTTGGCCTGGAGAATCCATCCAATCCCATGATTTTTGGCAACAACTATGGCCAGCTTTCTTATTTCAATGACGCACCAAAACCCGATGACCTGAAAGAGATTGCTATTCAGTTATATACCGGAAGTGATGGTATATTTAATAATGGCGATTATCTTCTTTTCTTTGCAAAAGCGACAGGCAGATGGGTATATAATCAAAGCACAGGACAGTATGATTACCTGCATCACAATTATTCCGATACCGCATTTTATTTTCTTACATCAGGGCCGGAACCCGGGAAAAAAATTGTTGATGCCATTGAACCGGCAGAGCCGGCTTCTTACAATTCATCGGAATCAGATGCCTTATTTATTCATGAACAGGATAATGTTAACCTTATTCAGTCAGGAAGAGAGTGGTTTCAGGAAATTTCTACTGTACATATCGATCCAGGGTTCAGTGAACTGATAACTTCAGAAAACATTAAATACAATATCAGAGTTGCAGCCAGGGCCTCCATTCCCACAATCTTCAGGCTATACGATGGAAGCTCTCTCCAGAACAGCATTCAGGTTGATGGTGTCAATCTTTCCGACTTTACCGGAACATACGCACAGATCACTGATTCAGCTGGTACAGTTCAGCCCTCTTCAGCATCTCCGGTATATGATATTACATTTTATAACAACGGGGAAACCGGAGCCCATGGCTGGCTCGATTGGATAACCCTTCAGGGAAGACGGTCGAATTCATTTTCAGGAACAGAAATGCAATACAGCGATTCAAAATCGTTTGCCAGTGACAGGATAAGTAGTTTTAGGCTGAAAAGCACAAATTGGGATCCGGAAATATGGGATGTTACTGACCCTATTAATATTAAGCAGATACAATTTACAAGAAACGGAGATAGTATTAGCTTTAAATATTCTTCGGATACGCTCAGGACATTTATAGCTTTTACAACTGAAAATGCAGGTGTTCCCTTAATTAAACCGGTCGCAGTTCCGAATCAGAACCTTCATTCGTCTGCTCCGGCTGATATGATAATAGTTACTCACCCTTTATTCAGGGCATATGCTGAAAAACTGGCAGATATTCATCTTAAGAAAGATGGCCTGGTGTCGCAGATTGTTACTCCGGAACAGATATATAACGAATTTTCGGGCGGAGTACCAGATATTGCTGCCATCAGAAACTTTTTAAGAATGAAATATATGAGACAGAATGGCAGTGGTCATCCGCTTAAATATCTGCTTCTTTTCGGGGATGGATCCTATGAAAACAAAACACCCCCTCCGAATAATCCAAATTTCATTCCTACCTACCAGTCGGAAAACTCTAACATTGTCGTTTCTTCCTTTACATCAGACGATTTTTACGGGCTTCTTGAAGACGGAGCCGGGGAAGCGGATGGCACATTAGATATCGGAATTGGTCGTCTGCCTGTTTCAGATACTATCCAGGCAGATATAGTCATTACAAAGATTAATAGATACCTCGATCCGGCAAATATGGGTGACTGGAAAAATGTGGTCTGTCTTACTGCCGATGATGAAGATGACAATACTCATATTATTGATGCCGAGGGTCTTGCTGCTGTTCTGACTGACAGTGTTCCAGCATATAATATTGATAAAATTTATCTCGATGCTTACCCTCAGACGACAACAGGAAGCGGGCAGTCTTATCCGGAAGAGAACAAAGCAATCAACAACCGTATAAATTCAGGCTGTCTTATTTTCAATTATACCGGACATGGAAATGCCAACGGGCTTGCCGCTGAAAGGGTTGTCACAACTGATGATATTAATTCGTGGAAAAATGGCGGAAGACTTCCGTTATTTATTACTGCTACATGTGAATTCAGCCGCTTCGATGACATTGATATTAACCTGGCAACCAAACAGATGACGAATAAACCCTCGGGTGGGGAATTGGTGCTTCTGAATAAAGATGGCGGCGGCATTGCCCTGATGTCGACTACAAGGGTAGTTTATTCAGCTCCGAATTTTGACCTGAACAGAAATATTTTCAGCTACGCTTTTAATCATGACGAATCAGGCAATCCCCTGAGCTTTGGAGACATAATCAGGATTGCCAAAAATAACTCGGGAACGGGTCCGAATAAAAGGAACTTTACATTGCTGGGCGATCCGGCTTTAAAGTTTGCCTATCCTTACCATGGAAAAGTTATTACAGACTCAATTAACAAGATGCCAGTTTATGATAAAATTGACACTCTTAAAGCGCTTTCGCTTATTACAATAACCGGGCATATTGAAAATCCAGCCGGGAATCCCGTTACCTCTTTCAATGGAGTGGTCTCTCCTATTGTGTTCGACAAAGCAAGTAAAGTGAAGACTCTTGCAAATGACGGTGGGCCGGCGATGACTTTCAATCAAATGAATAACATTCTGTTCAGTGGCAATACTATGGCAAAAAACGGAAGATTCAGCTTTACTTTTATTGTTCCAAGGGATATTGATTATACTTTCGGTTCAGGGAAAATCAGCTACTACGCCAGTAATACCGATGAAGACATGAATGGAAGTTTCAGTAATATAATCGTAGGGGGGTTCCTCAACTCAGTGCTTTCCGATAACGAAGGCCCCGAAATACACTTATATATGAATGACACCCTTTTCAAAAACGGTGGTCTTACCGATAGTAATCCAACGCTCCTTGCAATTCTGAGCGACACGGATGGTATAAATACAACAGGCACGGGAATAGGACATGATCTGACAGGTATTCTTGACAACGATTTTGATCATCCCATAATACTTAACAACTATTTTGAAGATGATTTCAATAGCTATATGAAAGGAAGTGTCAGATATGGTCTTTCGGGATTGAGTGAAGGTAATCATACTATAGCCGTTAAAGCATGGGATAATTTTAATAACTCATCAGAAAAATTGATATCATTTCAGGTAGTATCAGGCGAAAAGTTTCTGGTAAGGGACCTTTTCAACTATCCTAATCCCTTCATGAATGAAACGAATATCACCCTCGAACACAACAGACCGGATAATGAGCTTGAGATTACAATAAATATTTATAATATTGACGGAAGAATTATCAGAATCTTAAAAACAAAAATCGAATCAAGCGGCTATAACCTTCCGCCTGTAATATGGAATGGAATGGATGAGGGCGGAAGAAAAGCAGGAAGGGGAATGTATCCGTATATAGTCACCATTATTACCGGCAATGGGGAAACAGCCAGGGTATCAGGTCGGATGATCATTTTGTGAGAGATGCACAATATTAAGGAAGAAAAATAGTTTTATATTTGTAAATTCATTGAATGATAATAATTCTTATGAAGAAAAAGAGAGTTGTTTTAGTTTTATTCCTTTTAGTCCTTTCGGGAACAGCAATGATATTTTCACAGAGTTCCGGACAGCTTAACGCTATTCAGACAGTCGTTCCTTTCCTGACTATAGCGCCTGATTCAAGAGCCGGAGCTATGGGCGATGCGGGCGTTGCAACATCACCCGATGTTTACAGCAACCACTGGAATCCTTCAAAGTATGCTTTCATCGATGGAAATGCCGGATTGGGTATTTCTTATTCTCCATGGCTCAGAAATCTCGTTCCGGATATTAATATTGCCTATCTGGCCGGTTATAAAAGAATCGACTCCAAACAGGTTTTATCAGCAAGTCTTCTTTACTCCTCCCTGGGCGATGTGCCATTTACTGATGAATTCGGGAACCTGCAGCGCACCTTTAATCCTAATGAATTTGCTCTTGATGCTGCTTATTCAAGGTTGTTCTCAGAACATTTTTCAGGCGGAATCGCATTCCGGTTCATCTATTCCAATTTAACAGGAGGCACTTATTCCGGAGGAGTAGCAACTAAACCGGGTATCTCATTTGCCGCTGACATTTCAGGCTATTACCAGAAGAAAATAAGCATTGCCAGCAAAGATGGACAACTCGGTCTCGGTTTTAATTTCTCGAATATCGGAACAAAGATGAGTTATTCTACTGCACAGACTGCTGATTTCATTCCTATGAATATGCGCCTGGGTACTTCCGCAACTATTAATCTTGATCACTTTAATAAAATTACGGCGACTCTCGATCTGAATAAACTGCTTGTTCCCACTCCTCCTATTTACAGCAGCACAAATCCCGACAGTATAATCAAAGGCAGAAATCCGAATGTTTCAGTTCCGGTTGCAATATTTCAGTCATTTTACGATGCTCCCGGTGGTTTCAGGGAGGAATTGCGAGAAATTACCTACTCATTCGGGCTCGAATACTGGTATAATAATCAGTTTGCTATAAGGGGCGGCTATTTTTATGAAGATCCAACCAAAGGCAACCGGAAGTACTTCACTGCCGGTGCCGGTTTCAGACTGAAAGCATTTACCCTTGACTTCTCTTATCTCATGCCTGTTGCACAGAATAATCCGCTTGCGCATACGCTGCGGTTTTCCATCGCGTTCGATTTTAATGCGTTGAGAAATGCCAACCGCTCAAAGGGATGAACATCAGAATAGGGCAGGGAATTGATTTTCATCAGCTGGAAACAGGCTTGGATTTATGGCTGGGAGGTATTATGATACCTTCTGAAAAAGGGTGTGTTGCGCATTCCGACGGCGATGTTCTTCTCCACGCAATATGTGATGCACTTCTTGGTGCAGCCGGACTGAAAGATATTGGATTTCATTTCCCCGATACAGACAGCAGGTATAAAAATATCGACAGTAAAATATTACTGAAGAATACATTCGGCCTGATAAGCCAGAAGGGTTACAGAGTAAATAATATTGATGCAACAATATGCCTGGAGAAACCTAAAATATCTCCATTTGTAGAGGAAATGAAGAAAGCTATATCAGCAATTGTTGAAATACAGCCCGCGGATGTTGCAATCAAAGCTACAACCACCGAAAAACTCGGATTTATCGGAAGAGAAGAGGGAATCGCAGCGATTGCTGTTGTACTACTCTCAAAATAAAGAACTTACACTGAGTTTCACTCAATAAAATATTCCCTTCCACCGTGGCTCTCTGTGTTTCCTCCCTGATTCGCAGTATAACCGGTATCTATACATTATCGAAAGTTCTTATCCTTGCGATAAAACATTATCAATTAATTTATCATCTGCAATATATGGTATAGTCACTTTAAGACCGGGAGTTCTTTCCATCTCTCTTTTCAGAGTAAACATGGCTTCCTTGTTCCGTGCCCAGCTTCTGCGTGAAATACCGTTGCAGACATCCCAATGAAGCATCATGCGCAGTTTGCCTTCAGTCTCCGGAGTACCATCCAGTACCATTCCGAATCCTCCGTTTATTACTTCACCCCATCCTACCCCGCCTCCGTTATGCAGTGATACCCACGTTGCACCCCGGAATGAATCTCCTATTACATTCTGAACAGCCATATCAGCCGTGAATTTTGATCCGTCGCTGATATCTGAGGTCTCCCTGAACGGTGAATCGGTTCCAGAAACATCGTGATGGTCCCTGCCTATTACAACCGGTGCTGAAATCACACCTTTTGAAACTGCATTATTGAATGCTGAGGCAATTCCCATTCTGCCTTCAGCATCGGCGTACAGAATTCTTGCCTGTGAACCCACCACAAGTCCGTTTTTACCTGCTTCCTTAATCCATTGTATATTGTCGTTCATCTGTTGTTTTATCTGGTCGGGCGATTTTTCAATTAAATGACCGAGAGTCTCCATGGCAATCCTGTCAGTAATTTCCAGATCGGAAGGTAGATTGGAACAACAAACCCATCTGAATGGACCGAATCCGTAGTCGAAACACATTGGTCCCATAATATCCTGGACATAAGACGGATATCTGAACTCCCCATCGGGTTTTAATACATCCCCTCCTGCTCTCGAAGCTTCAAGAAGAAAGGCGTTGCCATAGTCAAAAAAATATGTGCCTCTGGAAGTATGCCTGTTTATCGCCTTTACCTGCCGCCTTAACGATTTTCTGACTGCCTCTTTAAACTTTTCAGGATTTTCCGACATCATCCTGTTTGATTCTTCAAAACTCAGTCCTGAAGGGTAATACCCGCCTGACCATGGATTATGAAGAGATGTCTGGTCAGAACCCAGATCTACAAAAATATCTTCATCAGCAAATGCCTCCCAGAGGTCGACTATATTGCCCTCGTATGCTATGGATGTAACTGTTTTAGTGGCAGTTACTTCTCTCACTCTTTTTACGAGACTGCTCAAATCTGAAAATACCTCATCGACCCAGCCCTGTTCGTGCCTTGTTCTGATTGCCTTCGGGTTTACTTCTGCTATAACCGAAACTACACCGGCAATACCGGCAGCTTTAGGCTGTGCGCCTGACATCCCTCCCAGTCCTGACGATACAAATAGTTTAGCTTTTTGATCCACTTCGGTTTTACTGATCATCCTGGCAGCATTAAGAATGGTTATTGTAGTACCATGCACAATACCCTGTGGTCCGATATACATATACGAACCGGCTGTCATCTGGCCATATTGTGAAACTCCAAGAGCATTGAACTTTTCCCAGTGATCCTGAGAAGAATAATTTGGAATCACCATACCATTGGTTACGACTACCCTCGGCGCATTTTTCGGGGAAGGAAATAGTCCAAGCGGATGACCAGAATACATTACAAGCGTCTGTTCATCAGTCATCTCTGAGAGATATTTCATAGTCAAACGGTACTGGGCCCAGTTCTGAAAAACTGCTCCGTTTCCTCCATAGGTAATCAGTTCGTGCGGGTGCTGAGCTACCGCAACATCGAGGTTGTTTGATATCATCATCATTATTGCTGCAGCACTTTGTGAACGGTGCGGAAAATCATCAATATGACGGGCTTTAATCTCATAATCAGGTCTGAACCTGTACATATAGATTCTGCCAAAAGTTAAAAGTTCCTCAGCAAATTCCTTAGCGAGAACATTATGAAATTTTTGAGGAAAATACCTTAGGGCATTCTTTATTGCAAGCCGCTTTTCAAGATCATTAAGTATATCTTTTCGTTTTGGCGCGTGATTAATATTCCTGTCATATAATTTAACAGAAGGAAGTTCTGAAGGAATGCCCTCTTTCACCATTTTCATAAATTCAGCAATGGTCATAAAGCAATGTTGTGAATTATTATGTAAAGTTAGGATTTTCCGGGAATGTAACCTCTTCTCTCGTTTCATTGCTTCTCTCTCTTTGGCGGGATTGCCGAAGGACCATGGGAATGCAATGTAGAGAAATATCTTATCGGATATTTTCTATAAAAAAACCGGCTCTTTCGTAGCCGGTTTTTACTATTCTATTTCAGTAATTTACAAGTGACCTTCTTTTATAATCTCATCGTCAACGAGAATTCTTCCGCAATATTCACATACAATAATCTTCTTTCTTGATTTAATGTCAAGTTGTCTCTGAGGGGGGATCTGATTGAAGCAACCACCGCATGCATCCCTCTGAACCGGAACCACAGCCAGTCCGTTTCTGGCGTTGGTACGTATCCTTTTATAAGCAGTAAGCAGTCTTTCTTCAATGATAGCTTCAACTTTTTCAGATTTTTTGTAAAGCCCCTCTTCCTCTTTCTGAGTATCGGAAATAATTTCGTCGAGCTCTGATTTCTTGTTTTCAAGATCACTTTTGCGATCAGCAAAAGTAGCTTCAGAGTCAGCAATAACCAATTTTTTTTCTTCAATGATAAAGTTGAACTCCTTAATTTTTTTATTGAACAATTCTATCTCAAGGTTCTGATATTCAATTTCTTTCGAAAGAGAATCGAATTCACGGTTATTACGAACATTCTTTTGCTGTTCTTCATATTTTTTTATGAGGCCTTCAGCATCTGTTATCTCATTATTCTTTTTTACGACTGATTTTTCAAGGTTCTCAACCTCCTCTTTCAGATTCCCTAACCTTGTCTCCAGTCCAGCTATCTCATCTTCAAGATCCTGCACCTCCAGAGGTAATTCGCCCCTGAGTGTCTTAATTTTATCTATTTCTGAATCAACTAATTGTAAACTATATAATGCTCTTAATCTCTCTTCAACAGAAATTTCGGACTCATGTAATTTTGCTTTTTCCATATTTAAAAATAATTTATCGGATTCGAATTTGTTTCTGAAAACCGGACTGCAAATTTAGGGAATTTTTTAATAATTAAGTCTTTTAATATTTCTCTTGAGCATTTTTCAGTTTCAGAATGTCCTGCATCCACTATCAGAATCTTATTTTCCGCACCGAAAAAATCGTGGTATTTAATATCAGCTGTCAAAAATACATCTGCTCCGGCATCAATTGCCTGTTTAAGCAGCGACGCTCCAGAGCCGCCACAAAGAGCCACTTTTTTAACCGGTTTCCCTGTAAGATCAGAATACCTTATGCCTTTTGCTTCAAAAACTAAAGAAACAAGCTTCAGAAAATCATTTTCAGAAAGAGGATCAGGCATTTCTCCGATGCATCCCAGGCCCGTCACAGAGTTTTTATTTTCAAGGGAGAAAAGATCATATGCCACCTCCTCATAAGGATGAGCCTCAAGAAGAGCCTTTATTACTTTATCTTTAAGATGATCAAACAGTATTGTTTCAAAACGTATCTCATTTTCGAAATGAATCTTCCCCTTTTGGCCTCTGAATGGATTTGCCATTTCACCGGCTCTGAAACTACCGGTCCCGGAAGAGGCAAAACCACATTGATCGTAATTGCCTATAACACCGGCTCCGGTATCAAAAAGGGCGCTTCTTACTGCTTCAAGATGAGATTCAGGAATATAGGTAACCAGCTTCAATAATTTGTCTGTGGATGACGACAGAACCTTAATCTTTTGCAATCCAAGCTTTTCTGCCATTTTCCTGCTTACACCATTGCTGAATATATCGAGGTTGGTGTGAGCTGAATAAACTGCAATATCACGTTTTACTGCTTCGTAAAGAATCCTTTCAGTAACTGAACTCCTTGTCAGGCGCTTTAACGGGTGGAAAATAAGAGGATGATGTGAGATCACAACGTCGCATTTATTTAAAACAGCCTCATTCATAACCTTCTCAGTGACATCGAGTGTAATAATTGCTGAAGAAATATTTCTTTCAGGTAAGCCTACCTGCAGTCCTGAATTATCATATCCTTCCTGGAGTGAAAGTGGAACTGCTGAATCGAGATATGAAGAAAGATCTTTGAGTTTCATTATTTTCTCTTCTGTGATCCTCTGTGAGTCCTTTGTGCTTCTCTGTGCAACAAAAGTAATTAAGAACTTACACAACTTGTCCCGCGGAGCGGGAGAGTTGCACGGAGAAGACACAGAGCGACACAGAGGTTCTTTATATATTATCTTTTATATCGAGAAGCATTGATTTAATTTTCTGAAGCGATTCGTTGATCTCGTATTTATAATCCGTTTCTTCCCACTTTTCAGACAGTTTCTTTTTGGCGCCTGAGAGTGTCATCCCCTCTTCTTTAACAAGATGATGAAGTATTCTAAGATTTTTAATGTCAGCCGGTGTGAATAGCCTGTTGCCTTTCTTATTTTTCATCGGTTTCAGAATATCGAACTCATTCTCCCAGAAACGAATCGTAGAGACAGGCACTTCAAGCATTTCAGCCACTTCGCCTATAGAATAATAGAGCTTTTCGATTTTTTTTTCTTTGTAAGGCATACCATATTAATTATATTGGAATTCTTCCTTATGATAACACTTTATCTGATAATAGTATAGATGTCAGCTACGTATTATGACAGGGAGCAAAAAATCCTAATCAAAAGACTGCCCGGTCTTGGATGCAATCTCAACCATTTTTTCATATTCTGCCGAGCTGAGATCTTCAAAATAGTAATTTACCGGATCAACATTTACACCATTCAGTTTGATTTCATAATGAAGGTGGTTTGCAACTGACATTCCTGTATTCCCGACAAAACCAATAACATCTCCCCTCTGAACCTTTTGTCCAACCCTCACATTGAAATCGCTCAGATGTGCATATATACTGGTATACCCGAAACCATGATCAATAATAATATGTTTGCCAAGACCTCTCTGGGATGATTCTATATCTATAACCTTCCCATCGCCGGTAGCATAAACTGCTGTTCCAAGCGGAGCGGTGAAGTCCATTCCGTAATGGAACTTGCTGATCTTATAATAAGGATGTATTCTCCATCCGAATCCTGAAGCCGTTCTTGTCAGATCCTTATTGGATATTGGAATAATTGCAGGAATTGACTTAAGCATCTCTTCCTTGTTCGCTGCCAGTCTGATAAGATTATCGAATGATTTTGATTGAATGTAAATTTTTTTCCGGATTTTATCAAGCCGGGTTGCTGTTTCAATAGCAAGATTTGAATTACTATAACCTTCGAGAGCTTCATATCGGTTTACACCACCGATACCTCCTTCCCTCTGTGCAGAAGGAATCGGTTCAGCATCAAAAATGGTTCTGTATAAATTATCATCTGTTTTCTGAAGATCTTCGAGCACACTTTCAACATTTGCCATCTCCCTGTGTATAAGGTCGTACTGAATAGTCAACTGCTCGACTTCCCTTTTAAGGGCTTTTTCTTTCGGGGAATCAAAGAAAGATGCATAAATAACCCAGTAAATTAAAGCAATAAAGAGTGAGCCTATAAAATAAGCAAAAAGCCTGAGCAATAGAGCCTTTAAACCGAGTCTTATTTTATCAAAACTCAGGGAATCCTGATCAAATTTATATTTTGTCGGCGTCATAATGTGCAAAGATAATCAAATCTGAAAAAACAAGAAACCCACTCTCCAGGCAGGACATTAAGATGATTTTTCTGAAATGGGGAAAATTATCTGAGTTTCGATTTCGATTCGAATGCCTGGATCATATCCTTATACTCTTCAACACTGACATCACTATTAAAGAAATTAACAGGATTCTTATGCGTTCCGAACTGCTCGACCTGGTAAGGAAGGTGCGGACCCGAT
>OCZT010001801.1_pt1 | contig 22270 bp, 23 predicted proteins | sample 1539031 | NCBI WGS metagenome assembly OCZT01 (sample SAMEA3539308, study PRJEB22396) | soil metagenome | biome: tundra; feature: field; material: soil | place: USA | collected 2010-05 | depth 0.15 m | reverse complement strand
TTCCCTACACGGCGCTCTTCCGATCTATGGACCACATGGGTCCGATTACGAAAACCGTCCGCGACGCCGCCGTTTCGTTTCACGCCATGTCCGGTCGGTCGAGCGGCTACGTCCCGCCAAAAAACGTCGATATTCACGGCCTCCGCATCGGATTGCCGGTCAACTATTACTTCGAAAAGCTGGACCTGGAAGTCGCCGAATCAGTTCGCACCGCCGTGCAAACCGCAGCCGCGTTCGGAGCCCGCATCGTCGATATCAAGGTTCCCGACGTCGACGCGTTGAACATCGTCGGCCGCGTGCTGCTGCTGGCCGAGGCGACCTCCGTGCACCGCAACAATCTGTTGCACCGCCGCGCCGATATCGGAGCCGACGTGGTGACGCTGCTCGACCAGGGCCGCCTGATTCGAGGCTCCGATTACGTAGACGCGCAGCGCCTGCGGCGCATCTACATCCGGGAATTTTCGAAGCTCTGGAGCGGCGTCGACTGCATCTTCACCCCGACCACGCCCACCCCCGCGCCCAAAATCGGTCAAGTCACGATGCAAGTCGGCGGCGTCGATGAAGACGTCCGCCTCGCCACCACGCGGCTGGTGCGCGCCATCAACGTGCTCGGCATCCCGGCACTGTCGATCCCGTGCGGATTCACAAAGTCCGGCCTGCCCATCGGCCTCCAAATCCTGGGCGCGCCGCGCGCCGAAGACATGATCCTGCGTATCGGCGCGGCGGTCGAGGACGCGACCGGAGTAGTCGGGCGGCGGCCCTGAGGGCCCCAACGATCGCGCTTGGTTCTTCCGGACGTTAATTCGCTTGACGGGAGTTGCGTTTCGTTGATACGGTGGGACTGAAGGAGAGCTACTGATGAGAATCACGCTCAAAATGCACGAATTCGTCCGTCTATCCGACGAAATCCCTTATGCGGCCGGACCAGTATGCGGCTACAGGATTGACAATATGCCGCCCGGGAAAATTGCCTTCGTTATTAACTGCGGAAGCGCGGCTCGATAATATTGGCAGTGGTACGTCGACGGTAGACCCGATACGGTGGGATATCCAAGCCCGCAAGAGGCGTTATCGGATCTAGAGAGACACGTCAACAGCTGCCTCCTTAAAACGTAGCCGACAACTGGCGGCGCAACTTCGGGCGCGAGGTCTCGTGTTGCGATTTAGTCGTGCTCTCAAATCGAGAAAGCGGCACGGACACAAACCTGTACCCGTTTCCAATCCTCGTCGCTGAGATGCCCAATCACTGTCAGCTCCGAGCGGTGGGTTGTCAGCACGTATGCGCGGAAGAACGATGGAGCCCGCAGTCCAGCGGCTTGCCAGTCTGCAAGAAGATAGTCCGTTGATGCAGCCATTCTCGGGAACTTCGTGGTTAGAATGCCGAGCAGCACATCGGGGCGTTCGGCAAGATAAGTTCCGCTTGCGATGACCACCGCCGGGCGGACCTTTGTCACAGTGGCGCCTGGGAGCACCCTAACGACGACATCACCCGGCCTCAACGCGGATCTTCCGACTCTTCCGCTTCAAGCCGCCTCACCGAAGCCGCCGTGAATTCCTTCAGATCTTCGTCCGACCAGGAATCCGACCAGTCGATTTGGGCGTTCGGACGCAGAGAAGCCAGTCGCTCCGCCAGGGCCGTCAGCTCGGCAGCCGCGTCCGGTGGAAGACGGCGGACGGCTTCGACTAGAGATGCCTCTCGTGCGCTGAGTTGCAGTTCCATGGCTCGCTCCCAGTATCCCAAAATCTTAGTGCATCGCCGCCGGACCGCTGCCGGGCTTCGACCTCCTCATCAAAAACGCCAGCGGAGCCATCAGCAACGCGGCGATGGCGAAGATCCAAAGCGTGTCCAGATAGGCCAGCATCGAGGCTTGCGCCTGCATCGCTCCGTAAATCCGGTCATATGCCATTTGTGTTGCTTGACTAGCCTGCACTCCGGACGCTCGCAACGTCTGCGCCATGCCGGAGACAGCGGATTGGAACGCCGGATCGAACTTGCTGGTGTGCGCGGCCAGATAGCTTTGATGCACTTGCCCGCGCCGGGCGAGAAGCGTCGTTACCAGCGAAATGCCGACGCTGCCGCCCAGGTTGCGTGCCAGGTTCGTCATGCCGGACACGTTGTTGTTTTTGCCCGGCGGAATGCCCACGTAGCACATGGTCTGAATCGGCACGAACAGAAACGCTACCCCCACCATTTGGTAACAGCGCAGCAGAATCACTTCGCGAAAACTCATGCCGAGGTTCATCGTCATCGTCATGTAGAACATCGCCAGCGCCGCCAGCGTCCAGCCCACCGCGATCATTCTGCGCGGGTCCAGTTTCCCGACCATGATTCCGATAAACGGCAGCATCAGAATGATCACCACCGCGCCCGGCGAAAGCACTTCGCCCGCCTGTTGCGCCGTGTATCCCATCAGCGTCTGCACCAATTGCGGGATCAACACCGTTCCACCGAACAGAGCCACGCCCAGCATGAACATCATCACGCAGGACACCGCGAAGTTGCGATTCCGGAACAGCCGGATATCGATCACCGGATTTTTGTGATGCAGTTCCCAGAAAAACGCCGTCACCAGGCAGACCACCGACGTGACCAGGAAGAAATTGATGAAGCTCGACGAGAACCAGTCTTCGCGCTCGCCTTTATCCAGCACCACCTGTAGCGCACCGATGCCGACGGCCAACAGCCCCAGGCCCTGCCAGTCCACGCGTCCCGTGGTTTGCTTCGCGGCCTTTAGATAAGGTGGATCCTCCACCAGCCTCGATGTAAGAATCAGCGAAATAATCGCCACCGGAACATTGATGAAGAAAATCCAGCGCCAGTCGAAGTTGTCCGTGATGTAGCCGCCCAGCGTCGGGCCGATGGCCGGCGCCATCACCACCGCCATGCCGTAAATCGCGAACGCCATGCCTCGCTTGGCGGGTGGAAACGTGTCGGCCAGAATCGCCTGTTCACTCGGCGCCAGGCCTCCGCCGCCGAGGCCCTGCAAGACGCGGAAGAAAATCAACATGCTCAGGTTCGGCGCGAGGCCGCACAACAGGCTGCTCAATCCGAACAGCACCACGCAGCCCATATAAAAACGCTTGCGCCCCAATTGAATCGCCATCCACGCGCTGATAGGAAGAATTACCGCGTTGGCCACCAGGTAAGAACTCAGCACCCAGGTGCTCTCGTCGAGCCCGGCCGAAAGATTCCCCGCGATGTGCGGCAGCGCAACGTTCGCGATGCTGGTGTCGAGCACTTCCATGAACGTCGCCAGCGTCACCGTCAGCGCGATGATCCACGGGTTATGCTTCGGCTTCCAGGGCAGCGCCTGCGTTGCCACGGGCGCTACTTCTAATGTCTGTTCGCTCATGAGACAAGTTCCCTATTGCAACTGCACCCTGGGCGTCACCGACATCCCCTGCCGCAGCAGGTGGTCGTTATCCTGGCCCGGGTCGAGCTCGATGCGCACCGGAATCCTCTGCACCACCTTGACGTAATTTCCCGTCGCGTTTTCCGGAGGCAGCAGGCTGAACCGCGCCCCGCTGGCGCCGGAAATGCGCAGCACCTTACCGGTATATTCGCGATTGTAGGCATCCACCGTGATCTTCACCGGCTGGCCGACGCGCATTTTTTCAAGCTGCGTCTCCTTGAAATTCGCCGTGATCCAGAGGCCTTCTATCGGCACCACCGCCATCAGTTCCTGCCCGGCGGCGATGTTCTGGCCTTCGGCAACATTCTTCTTGCCCACGATTCCGTCCACCGGCGCGACGATGGTCGTGTACTTCAAATTCAGCTCGGCCTGATCGAGCAGCGCCTTCTGCTCTTCGACCTTCGCCGCCGCCGACTGCGCCTTGGCTTCCGTCACCTTCACCTGCTGCGGTCCGGTGAGCGCCGCTTGAATCTGCGCATCGGCCTGCTCCACGCGCGTTTGCGCCTGTTCGACATTTTTCTCGGCGACCTGAATGTTCTGCGTCGCCTCGTTCACCACGGCGTTCTGCGCGTCGAGCGTGGCGCGAGCCGCATCCATCGCCGCCACCGCCTGATCGTATTGCTGCTTCGAAATTTCGTCCTTCGAGACGAGCTGTTTATACCGTTCGACGTCCTGCGAAGCCTTGGTGAAATTCGCTTGCGCCACGCGTACATTGGCCTGCGCCGTCGCCAGGCGAGCCCGCGCCGCTCCCAGTTGGCGCTCCGCTCCGGATACCCCGGCGCTGGCGTCAAGCCGCGCCGAATTGGCGTTGGTCAGCGTGCTTCTGGTGTTGACCGACGTGATGGGAACGTCGGTGCGGCTGCTCTGATAAGTGGCCACCGCGTCGGCCAGATCGGCGCGCGCCTTGGCGACCGCCACTTCGTAATCCTTTGGATCGAGCACGACCAGAACGTCGCCGGCCTTCACCTGCTGCTCGTCATCGACCTTCACTTCGATCACATGGCCGTTGATGCGCGAGCTGATGGCGTACAACTGCCCGTCCACCTGGGCATCGTCGGTCGATTCGAATTTCGAAAGGTGCAGCCAGAACAGATAGCCGCCCGAAATGAGAGACAGAACGACGACAACCACGAAAATTCGCCCCAGCACGTTCTTGTTTTTTGTATTCGCCTGCACTTCAGCCATGATTACTTTTCTCCCATGAATATCTTCAGATTCGCTTCAGTCGCGCCCAGCGCCCTGGCCAGCGCCACTTTGGCCAGGTTGTGCGCATAGACGCTGGAGATCAGATTCTGCTGCGCGTTCGATACCGATTCCTGCGCCTGCACCACTTCGATGTTGTCGGTGACTCCGGCCGCGAAGCGGTCGCGCGCCTGCGTCAGCGTCTGGTTCGCCAGTTCGATGTTGCTTTGCGCCACCGCCACCTGGTCGGCCGCCGAGTTCAGGTCCAGCAGCGCGGCCCGCACTTCCTGGTCGATCTGTCCCTGCAGATTCGCCAGCTCCTGCCTCCGTTGTTTGACCGTGGTGTCCGCCGCCAGCATGTCCGCCTTGCGCTTGCCTCCGTCGAAGATATTCATCTTGATGGAGCCCGTGACTTCGAATGTCCCGTGCGAATTCGCGAACGTCTGGCCCACCAGATCGTAGCCGGAACTGATGCTGGCGCTGGGCAGCCACTCGTCGGAGACGGACCGGTGCGCCAGTTCGGCCGCCCTCACCTGCGCCAGCCCGCCCTGATAATCGGCCCGCGATGCGTAGGCGCGCTGCAATGCTTCATTCGGCGCTAGCCCTTCGAGCGGTTTATAAGGAGCCTTGTCCGAGATTTCGAACGCCTGCCCCGACGGCAGTCCGATCGCGCGCGCCAGCGACAACTTGTCCTTGGCAACCTGGTTCTGCAGCGACAGGAGAATCTGCTGCTGCGTTTTCAACTCGACCTGCGAACGAAGCTCGTCGATGGCCGGCGAAGTGCCCGCCCGGTGCTGATCGCGCGCCCGTTCATACAGAGCCTGCGCCGTTTCCACCTGCCCCCTCGTCGAATCCACGCGCGCCGAGGTCGCGATGATCTGCAAATACGCCGCGGCCACCGCCTGCACCACCAAATCGCGTGCGTCTTTCACCGAAAGATCGGCCGCGCGCTGACTTTCCTTGCGCGACCGCCACGCATTGAGAGTGCGCCCGTCGTACACCGGAATATCGGCATTCGCGCCGGCGTCCTGATAATGAAACGGCCCGATGACGGACGGAATGCCGGGAATATGAAATCCGAAAGTCGACAGACTCACCTGCTGCTCGGTCATGGCAACCCTGCCGGTCACGGTAGGCAGCATCGCGGCCAGCAATTGCATCCGGTCGACGCGCGCGCTGGCGGAGGAATTTTCCCGCGTCAGCAATCCGAGATTGGTTTTCAAGCCGCGGGCAATCGCGTCGTCGAGGGACAGGTTCAATGGTGCAGAAGTCGCCTCGCCGGTGGGCGTACTGCCGTTAAATTGCGCTAAAAGCGGAAAACACGCGCACAATAGCGTCGAAACTGCCCTTAAAGCGGTCAATTTATGCCTCATTCCGAATGATTTTGTCCCATTGTTATATTCTTGAGGATTGCACGCGTCAGCAGGCCGCTTGCGGCGAACGTCGCGCCGTCCCGATGCATCCGCTCGAGCAGGGAGCGTCCCTTATCATCGATGAATGTTACATGCTGAAGATCTACCAAAATTTTGCCGTTCGGGTAGTCCGCCCGGGCGGAGCGCCAGCAATTTTCCAACTCCGGCACCCAGCCTTCGGCCAGACGCCCGCAAACTTTCAACGTCACGCGATCGCCCACTGAACTGACTTGCGCCCTCATCATTTCACTTTCAAGTTTGCACGTCAGATACCGATTAGTATTTACAATAACTTAAAGGTTGCGGTGCCGATTTTTCGGCGCTGATATCTCAGCTAATGCCGACATATCGACGCATGATTCCCAGCTTTTGCATGCGGGATTGGAGGGTGCTTCGCTTCATCCCCAGCATGGCTGCGGCTCCGCCGGGTCCGCCGACCACCCAGTTGGAAGCATCGAGAGCGTCGAGGATGTGGCGCCTCTCGGCGTCTTCCATTGTTACAACTCTGGCTGGCGGAGGCGTTCGGGATTCGTGCAGGTCGTCCTTGGGGATGGCGAGGCGCTTGCCGGAGGTCAAAATGACGGACCGTTCGATAATATTCCGCAATTCGCGAATATTACCGGGCCAGGAATAATTCACCAGAGTTTCCATGACTTCGGCGGGAATGGACTCGATATTTTTGCGCATTCGCGTCGAAAATTCCTGGACGAAATAGCGGACCAGGGTGGGAATGTCCTCGCGGCGCTCGCGCAAGGCGGGAAGAGCGATGGGGAAGACGTTGACCCGATAAAACAGATCGGCGCGAAATTGTTGTTGCGCGACCATCTCACGCAGGTCGCGATTCGATGCCGCGACCAGACGAAAATCGGAGTGGATGGTGCGCGTGCCGCCGAGGCGTTCGAACTGGCCGTCCTGTAAAACGCGAAGAAGTTTCGGCTGAATGTCGAGAGGCAGCTCGCCAATCTCGTCTAGAAACAGAGTGCCCTTATGGGCTAGCTCGAAACGGCCGATGCGCAGACCGACGGCTCCGGTGAACGCTCCTTTTTCATGGCCCAGCAGTTCGCTCTCGATCAGGCCGGCGGGGATGGCCGCGCAGTTGAGTTTCACAAACGTCGCGTTGGCGCGGCTCGATAGGCGATGGATGGCGCGGGCCACCAGTTCTTTTCCGGTTCCGGTTTCGCCTTGAATCAGAATCGAAGAATCGGTGGGCGCGGCAGTCTGGATCTGCTGGAGCACGCCTCGCAACGCGGGTCCGGAGCCGACGATCTCATCGAAGCGGTATTCGCTGCGGATTTCCTCTTCGAGATAAACTTTTTCGTCTTCAATGTGGCGGCGCAGTTCGTTGATTTCCTCGAAGGCCAGTGCGTTTTCCGTGGCGATGGCCACCTGGCGGCCGATGTGCTGCATGAACTCGCGATCTTCCACCGTGTAGGCATCCGGAGTGCAAGAGGTGAACGCAATGACGCCGTGCATGCCGCGCGTGGTGGTGAGGGCGATCCAAAAGCCGCTGCGAATATTGTTCTGGCGATAGATTTCCATCAGGTCGGGGCGAAACCTGGTCTCGCGCGACATGTCGGGAACGTACAACGGCTGGCTGTTTTCAAGCAGCAGTTCGACCGGGCTGCCTTCCACCGGCCACTCATCGCGATGAGCCGCATCCAGCTTGTTCAGACCGGCAATAGCTTTCAAAAGGACACAGCGGCGGGCGGCGTCGTAACGCATGATCACCAGGTAATCGAAGGCGATGAGAGGGCGTAGCGTATCCCACAGCGAACGGACCAAGGCGTCCCGATCGCGGTTGGCGATGAGGGCCTCGGAAATCTGGAGCAGAGCGCGGTACTTAAGCGCACTATCGTTGGCGGGCATGGGATCTTTTTATGATAGGCGTATGCGCTCCGAGGCGGTCGCTTTCGAAGAGTTCTGCTTCACTCTGAGCTTCACTATTTTTTCGATCAGGCCGTACGGGATCGGCTGAGCGAGGGGAAATTGCAGGTTGCCCTTCGGTCCCCGATAGGTCGAGATGGCCTTCTCCAATCGTCGATCGCCGCTCACGGGCGGATAGAGTCCGATGTGCTTCTTGAAGGCGGCAAAGTACACCAAAATACCGTTCAGCTTGAACGCCGGGATGCAGTAACTGATTGTCTCCTGCGCGCCGGGTGCGGCGTTCGCGATTATCCGCCGTATCTTTTCGAGGATCTCCTGAACTTCAGGCGAAAACGATGCAATGTATTCGTCGACGTTCCTGTGCTTGGTCCGGCCGCCTGGCATGATGCCTCCCGTGCGCTGTCTGGTCAGCCACGCATTTTAGTACAAATAAAGACGGGCGGCTTACATCGCCAATCGAGGCTCGTAACGGCGCACGTGAATCTCCGCTTCATGCTGGCGAGCTTGGGCCAGATCGTAAACCGCTTGCATCCGGATCCAGATGTCGGGGGTAGCGCCGAAAGCCTTGGCGAGGCGAATGGCCATCTCCGGGGACACGCCCGCCTGGCCGTTAATCAGGCGGGAAAGAGTGGTCCGGCTTACGCCCAGCGCTTTCGCTCCTTCCGTGACCGAAAGTGAAAATGGCTCCAGACAATTGAGCCGGACGGACAGTCCGGGGTGGGGCGGATTTTTCATGGGCATGGCATTGTCCTCGTTAGTCCCTGCAGCCCGTGCAAATGAAAGCTCGCCAGACGCAGATCCTCAATGGTGGCGGCTTCGTCGAGCTGGATGAGGATGGTTCAAACCTTGTCGCGCAAATCGGGCCGAATCCCTTCCGCATCGTCCTTCTCAAAGAGCCGTTTCAAGCCCTTATGCCGGAAGCCGACGATCACACTATACTGTAGCGCGTGGCGGTACACGCGTCAACCGGAGGGCCGGCTTTGTACACCACAGCACCCACCAAATAAAGACTGGTTGCAGCAGCAACCTTCCCCCACAGCGCGGCGGGTGGCAATGCGCTTGCTCCCGATTCGACGGGGTTGGTCGCCATATAGGTATTTGCGGGAAACACCGCCACCAGTAGCGCCATAAGACCCAGGGCTGCGCTGCGTTGCACAGGCGGGAGAAGTATGCCCAGTCCGCCGGCGATTTCGGCGGCGACGCTTATGTAAACCATCGCCAGCGGCCACGGAATGTAGGGGGGCACTATTTTCATGTACATCGCGGGTCTCAGGAAGTGGAAGGTTCCGGCAGCGATGAAGAAAAGAGCCGCCAGCGCGAGAAAAACTTTCCGCAGCATGCCCCATTATCGGAGGGCGGTATAATAATTGCTTAGAGTCTAAGTTGCAAAGGGGTTCCGCATGAAGACTTATTTAAAGTTCGGATCTTTGATCGTGGCGATTCTCGTGACGCTGGGGCTGATCGCCAAAAGCAGCATCAACGAGACGAGTACCTATTACAAGTCGATTGCCGAGTTGCAACAGATGAAGAACGGCAAGGAGCACCGGCTGCGCGTCGGCGGTGACGTCGCGGATTCGATTGTACGCCACGGTAAGGAGGTCCAATTCACACTGACGCAGGACAACCTGACCCTGCCGGTGGTCTATAGCGGCACGGAACCTTTGCCGGATACGTTCAAACCGGGCGCGCAAGCGCTGGCCGACGGGAAACTGGGGCCGGACGGCGTGTTCCATGCGACGAAGATCCAGGCCAAGTGCGCGTCGAAGTACGAGGCCAAGCCCATTCAGCAACCGGCGGCCGGGCCTCGCGCCGCTCTCTAGAAGATTTAAGCTAAGACATTATGGAAAATATCGGCGCGCTCTCAGTCCTGCTCGCGTTCTGTTTCGCGATCTATTCGATCCTCGCTTCGGTCATCGGTAAGTTGACCAAGCGGTCGTTTCTGACGCTGTCGGCGGAACGGGCGGTTTATTCCATCTGGGTGCTGGTCTCGATCGCCGCGGGCATCCTGATCTATTCGCTGTTGGCGGGCGATTACCGCATGGCGTACGTCGCGCATTACACCAATCGCGCGATGCCCAGCGTGTATAAATACACCGCGTGGTGGGGCGGGCAGGAAGGGTCGCTGCTGTTCTGGAACTGGCTGCTGGCCAGCTATGCCACGGTGGTGGTGTACCGGAACCGCCGCAAATTTCGCGAGATCATGCCCTACGTCATCTCCGTGATGATGGCGACGCAGGTATTTTTCCTGACGCTGATCGTGTTCATCGAGAGCCCCTTCCGGGTGCTGATGGCCGGCAAGCGCGTGGTCGACGTCGGCGACGGTCAGGGCCTCAGTGCGCTGCTTCAATACTGGACCATGATTATTCACCCGCCGATGCTGTACCTGGGCTACGTGGGGTTTGTAGTGCCTTTTGCGTTCGCCGTCGGGTCACTGATCGCGAAGCAACCGGGCGAGCAGTGGATTCACGTGACGCGCCGCTGGACGCTGGTGACCTGGATCTTCCAGACCACGGGAATCCTGCTGGGCGCGGGCTGGGCGTACGCAGTGCTGGGCTGGGGAGGCTACTGGGGTTGGGATCCGGTGGAGAACGCTTCGCTGCTGCCGTGGATCACGGCCACGGCGTTCCTGCATTCGGTGATGATGCAGGAGAAAAAAGGCATGATGAAAATTTGGAACATCGTGCTGGTGTCGGCAACGTTTTTCCTGTGCATTTTCGGCACGTTTTTGACGCGCAGCGGCATTGTGAACTCGGTGCACGCGTTTTCGCAGGGGCCCATCGGGATGTACTTCGTGGTGTTTTTGAGCATCGGCATCGCGCTGACGGTAATGCTGATCTTGAGCCGGCTCGATTTTCTGAAGAGCGAAGCGCAGATGGAGAGCGTGCTGTCGCGCGAATCGAGTTTTTTGTTCAATAATCTGATTTTGCTGGCGAGCTGTTTCGCGATTCTCTGGGGCACGCTGTTTCCGGTCATTTCCGAAAAATTCACCGGCGAAAAAATCAGCGTCGACGCGCCCTTCTTCAACCGGATCAATATTCCCATCGCCATGTTCCTGCTGCTGCTGACCGGCGTGGGCCCGTTGATCGCGTGGCGGAAAAGTTCGTTCAACAGCCTGCGCCGGTCGTTCCTGTGGCCGACCGTGGCGGGCGCGACGGTGGCGGCCGTGCTGCTGGCTTTGGGCGTCCGGAGCTTCTACGCGCTGGTCTCGTTCGGGCTCTGTACGTTCGTGCTGGTGAGCGTCGCCATGGAGTTCGTGAAGGGCGCCAACGCGATCAAGTCGAAGGACAAGTCGAATTTCATATCCTCGGTGATTGAGCTGACCCATCGCAACACGCGCCGCTACGGCGGTTACCTGGTGCACGTCGGGGTGGTGATTATCTTCATCGGCTTCACCGGCAAGGCGTTCGATCAGAGGACGACGGTCGAGATCCAGAAGGGCGACACGATTTCACTGGGCAAGTATCAGCTCCAGTTGATGGACGTCCAGCAAGGGCAGAACGACAATTACCGCTGGCAGAAGATCATCGTCGACGCGACGAAAAACGGCGAACACGTGGCCACGCTGGAGCCGGAAAAACGGCTGTACTTGGCCAAGAAGGAACCGGCGAGCGAAGTCGCCATCCGGAGGCGTCCGAACGAGGACCTGTACATCAACTTCGCGGGGCTTTCCGACGACGGCCAAAAAGTGGTGATGGAAGCCTATGTGTTTCCGCTGGTGAGCTGGATCTGGATGGGCTATTGGGTGACGCTGGCCGGCACCATCGTCTGCCTGATCCCGAGCAAATCGCGGCTGATTTATCCGCGCATGGAAGTTGTGGGGATCGCGGAAAAACATGCGAAGGTTTAGTGTATTTTTGGCGTTCGCAGCCGGGCTTTCGATGGCCCAAACGGCCGTCGATCTCCAGTCCGAGCCGGTCAACAGAGTTGCCAAAAAGCTGTCCTGTAACTGTGGCTGCGCCCAGGACATGACCTGCCAGATGGAGCCGGGCTGCGGCGTCTGCAAGCGCGCCAAGACGAAGATCTTCGCCGAGCAGCAGGCCGGCAAGAGCGATGCGCAGATTCTGGACGAGTTCGTCGCGGAAAACGGCAAGACGATTCTGAACGTCACGCCGGGTTTTTATGGAACGGCGGGGCCTTTTGTCGCGCTGTCGCTGGGTGCGATCGTCGTGTTGCTGGTCATCCGCAGGTATCGCAAACCGCACGCGGCAGCGGCCGGGCCGGAAATCGATCCGGAAGTCCTGGACAAAATAAATAAGGATATGGCGAAGCTCGACTGATGACACTCATTGCCGTGGCCGCCCTGGTGGTAGCCGCCACACTTTTTTTCACTCTGACCATTCGGACGAAGGATCTGCCTCCGGCCGACCCCGTTTCACCGACGCAACATCTGGACGACCGCAAAGCTCAAATCTACGAGAACCTGCGGGACCTGCAGTTTGAGTATCGCGTGGGAAAGCTTTCGGACGAGGATTATCAGCAGACCAAGCTCGGATTGCAGAAGGAACTGGCCGGAGTGCTGAAGGAAATTGAGAAGGTTACGGGACCTCAGGCCGCCGCAGCCGAGGTTCCGGCGCCTCCCGCGCAAGTGCCCGCCAATCTGTGTCCTCACTGCGGCGCGAGCTTTCCGAATGCTATGAAGTTCTGCGGAGAATGCGGAAAGGCGATGGCATGAGCAACGCCATGAGGATTTTATTCTGGCTATTGGCTACCGGCTCCTGGCTGCTCGCGTCCGTCGACGGAACGGTGATGAACGCGACCACCGGCAAGCCGCAGCCATCGGTCATCGTGACGCTGGTGCAGCCCGGCGCGGGCGGCATGGAGACCATCGGCAGCATGAAAAGCGACGCCCAAGGAAAATTCAAATTCGACAAGGATTTTCCGGCCGGACCGGCGCTATTGCAGGCAATCTACCAGGGCGTGACCTATACTCAGATCCTTGCGTCCGGCAGCCCGACCACCGATGTTCACGTCAAGATCTACGACACCAGCGCGAAGCCGGGCGTCGCGAAAGTGTCGCAGCATATGATTCTGATCGAGCCCGGCGCAACGTCGCTCGACATCGGCGAGACGTTCCTGGTGGAAAACGAGTCCACTACGACGTTTCAGGATCCGGTAAAAGGCTCCGTTCAGTTTTATCTTCCCGACGCCGCGGCGGGCAAAGCGAAGGTCACGATCAATTCGCCCGGCGGCATGCCGATCGAGAGATCAGCCGAAAAGACCGCGGTCAAGAACGTTTATAAAGTCGCCTATCCGGTGAAACCGGGCGAGAGCCGGTTCGACGTCAGCTACTCGCTGCCTCCCACCGACACGTTCGAGAGCAAAATTCTGCATGACGAGGGAGTAACGCGCCTGGTGACGCCTCCCTCGGTCACGCTGGAGGGCGAAGGAGTGGAATCGCTGGGGCAGGAGCCGACGACCAAGGCGCATATTTACAATGCCAGCGCGGCGTACTCGGTGAAGATCACCGGCACGGGCTCGTTGCGAAGTCCGGCAGCGGCGGCGCCGGACGAGGACCCGGGCGAGCCTCAAATCGAAGAAAAGCCCGCCAGAATTTATACCAGGATGGAATGGGTGCTCGGCCTGGGATTCGCGATTCTCGGCCTCGGAGGCGTCCTCTTATATCGCCGGAGCGCGGTATAACGCTCGCGTCATGAACGCCCTCGAAATCGATTCCGTCTGGAAGTATTTCGGCGACTACCCCGCCCTGCGCGCCGTCGGATTTAACATCCAGGCGGGCTCGGTGGTCGCGTTGCTTGGCCGCAATGGCGCGGGAAAAACCACTCTGCTTCGGATTCTCGCGGGGCTCTCAAAACCATCGAAAGGTTCGGTGAAAATCTACGGCTCCGAAGTGCGCGAGGAACCCACCCGCCGCCGCATCGGCGTGCTCGGGCACGGAATTTCGCTGTACGACGAATTGACGGCGACAGAAAATCTGGTTCTGTTCGGAAAACTCTACGGCCTCGCCGACGCGGAAAAGCGTGCCCACCAATGGCTGGAGCGCACCGGCCTGGAACGCGTCCGCGACGGCTTGGTGCGCGAGTTTTCGCGCGGCATGCGGCAGCGATTGGCCGTGGCCCGAACGTTTATCCACGATCCTGAAGTGCTGCTGTTCGACGAGCCTTTCACCTCGCTCGACGACCGCGCCATCGCCGTGCTGCAATCGCTGATCGCCGACGCACAGAAGCGCGGCTGCACCATCGTCATGTCGACCCATCAGCTCCGCGAAGCCATCGAACTCGCCACGCACGTCGCGCTGATCCGCAAAGGACAGCTCGCCTATTCAGGCGTCCGCCGCCAGGAAATGCTCGACGACCCGACCTGGCTCTATCGCACCTTCGAAGGAGACAGCGCGTCGTGAAAAAACACATTTCACGCAAAGGCGCGAAGCTCGCCAAGAAGAAAATTGTTTTCTTTGCGAGCTTTGCGCCGACCTTCTCATCCCATTCTTTGCGTGAAATCTCCTCTTCGAGCGAGGCCCACTAGCATGTTTCTCCGCCAGTGCCTTACCGTCGCCGCCAAGGATCTGCGCGCGGAATGGCGCACCAAGGAAGCCCTCAACGCGTCGCTCGCGTTTTCGACGGTAATCCTGGTGCTGTTCAGCTTCGCCCTCGATCCCAACCCCGAAATGATGCAGGAGTTTTCGGGCGGCCTGCTGTGGCTGGTCTTTCTGTTCGCCGGCGCGCTGGTGCTGAACCGCAGCTTCGCCCGCGAAATGCAGAACGATTGCCTGGACGCGCTGCTCGCGTCGCCCGTCCCTCCCTCCGGACTTTTTCTGGGAAAAGCGCTGGCCAACTACGCGCTCCTGATGACGCTCGAACTCATCTGCTTGGTGGAATTCGGAGTCCTGTTCAACGTGCGCTGGCTCGGCAACATCGGCCCGCTCCTCATCGTGATGGCTCTGGGCACCTGGGCCCTCACCGTGGTCGGAACCATTTTCAGTGCGCTCACCGTGAACCTGCGGCTGCGCGAAGTGATGCTGCCGGTGCTGGTTTATCCGATGATGGTGCCTCCCATGATGGCCGCGATGATCCTGACCACGTCGTTGCTGAACGGCGATCCCATCGGGCCCGGCAACATGCTCTGGGTCCGCGTCCTGGGCGGCTTCGACGTGATCTTCACGCTGCTCGGCGTGGCATTCATAGATACTGTATTGGTGGGGTGATTTATGCGCAATCGCATTATGCTCTTGTTGACGGCCGCTTTTGCGGTGCTCGTCGCCTGGAATCTGAAAAATATTCTGCTGAACCTTCCCGACGAAGCGCGCCAGGACGCCGTCTACCGCATTCTCTACTTTCACGCGCCCGCGGCCATGGTCGGCCTCACCGGCTTCGGCATCGGGATGGTGTTCAGCGGCGTTTATCTGGCCACGAAAAATCTTTTTTGGGACACGCTGGCCGCCGCGACCACCGAAGTATCTCTCATGCTGGCCGCCATCAACCTGGTCACCGGTTCCATTTGGGGCCGCCAGCAGTGGGGAGTCTGGTGGGCCTGGGACGCGCGCCTCACCTCGATGCTGGTCTGCTGGCTGATCTTCGCCGGCTACATGATGCTGCGCCGCGCCATTGAAGAACCCGATACGCGAGCCCGCCTCTCCGCCGTCGTCAGCCTCTTCGGCACCGTCAACGCCTGGTTCGTCTACAAAGTGATCGAGTGGTTCCCGCGCCTGCAACATCCCGCCGCCGTGCTCAGCTTCCGCACCGGAGGCCGCATGGACCGTCAGTTGGAAACGCCATTTTACTGGAACGTGCTGATGTATCTCTGCCTCGCGATCGTGCTGGTCATGATGCGCATGCGGCAGGAATCCGTGGCCCGGGAAATCGATTCGCTGCGGCGCCTGGCGCACGCCTAAGGAGATCTTATGAACGCAAATTTTGAATACCTGTGCTATGGACTAATCGCCGCCTGGCTGATCGTGGCTCTCTACGTCCTGCTGCTCGGACTGCGCGAAGGCAAGCTCAGCAAGGAGCTCGACCGCGTGCGGCACATGGTGGAGCCGCGCGGGAAATAACCGCGAGCGCTCATCGGCCTCAGCACGTCCCCGCGGAACCCCGGCAGTAATGGAAGGGATCCCCTCTATTAGAATCAGGATCGCGGCTTATTGCCCGCCAGCCAGCTTCTCCGGCATGTCGGCCAGAATGTAACTCATCACCGCCATCGCCGCCACGCTCTTGCGGAAATCTTCGGGATTCACTTTGTCCAGCGTGTCCGTCTCCGTGTGATGCCAGTCGAAATAGTGCTGCCCCACCGACCTCTCGCCTAACCCCGGCACTCCGTCGCGCGTCAGCGGACCGATGTCGGACCCTCCGCCGCCGCCCGTAATTTCGCCCGCGTTAATCCGGTCCAGCAGTTTGCCGATCTGCTTCAGCATCGCCACGGAATTTTCGGCCGCCGGGTTCGCGACCGCCGCTTCTGGAGGAGGACCGCCGCGCCCTCTGCCGCCGCCGCCAAATCCGCCCGCGCCATATCCGAATCCAACCGGCGCTTCCGCTCCGCCGTCCATCTCGATCGCCGCGACGTGATTCTTAATCGCATCGCCCACCCAAGCCCGGTACGCGTCACCGCCTCGCCCGCCGTTTTCTTCATTCACCCAAAAGACCACGCGAATCGTCCGCCGAGGCTGCAACCCCAGCTTCTTGATCAGCGCGACCGCTTGCAGGCTCGCGATAATTCCACTCCCGTCGTCCTGCGCGCCGCGCCCCACATCCCACGAATCGATGTGCCCGCCCAGCACCACCACTTCCTCCGGATGCTCGCGCCCAGGAATCTCGCCCATCACGTCGCCGCTGTCGGCATCCGGCTCCATGTGCGCGGCCATTTCCAGATGCACGCGAATCGGAATCTTCAGCGCCGCGAATCGCCCCAGCGTCAACGCATCCTCGACGCTCAACGCCGCCGCCGGAATTTTCGGCTGGGCCTCGTCGTAGTCGAGAGTTCCGGTGTGCGGGATCTGCATCGCGAGCGGCGTCACCGACCGCAACAGCACCGCCACCGCGCCCAGCCCCGCGGCAATCGACGGCCCGGCTCGCCTGTACTGCCCCGTCGCCCCGTAATTCACCCACTTTTCGTTGTAGAGAACGATCTTCCCGCGCACGCCATCGGCGCCCAGTTTCTGGAGCTGATCGAAATCCTCCACCACCACTACATCGGCCGTGATGCCGCCTTTTGGCGTGCCGACGCTCATCCCCAGCCCCAACATCTGCAGAGGCTTGTTCTCGGGCTGGAGCAACTGCGCCGATTCCGCGCCCCGCACCCACTTCGGAACCTTCACCGGAATCACGCGCACGTTGCTCAACCCGTCGCTCTTCATGGTCGCCGCGGACCACTGAATGGCGCGATCCAGGCTCGGCATCCCGCTCAGCCGCGCGCCGATGCGATCGCACAAATACGCCAGCTTCGCATAGCCGTCGTTATCCACCAGCGCCGCGTCAATCAGCCGGTCGGCAACGGACTTGTATTGATCCGTCAAGTCGGCCGCGAACATCGAGCCGCCGGCCCAAAAAAGAGAAAAGAGAAATTTCGCAACACGCATGAGTGCAATAATATTAGCATTTGACGCGGATCCTGCGGCAAAACAATCTCCCGTATGAGAACCCCGACAGTCATGGAGGGGATAGCACAATAGCGTTTCTCCTGCGACACGCCACTAGTATGCTGTCCCTGTCATTTCGATAGCACAGTGCACGGAACCGCCATGCGTCAGCATGCGGACAGACGGGAAAGGAACCGACACGGAACCCCGAATGTAAAGGAGGGGATAAGCTGCCACTAGACCACCCACTTCTGCCCGTTGATCGTCACATCGCTCACCCGCAACCCGGTCACGTTCTGAAGCACGTTCTCTTTCTCGACATGATCGAACGTGCAACGCGCCAGTCTGATATCCTGCACCGGCGCCGATTTGTACCCGCGCAGCGACACCGCAACTTTGCTCTTGTTGCAGGTGACCTCTTCCATCACGATGTTTCTCACCAGCGGCGTGAACGCCCCGCCCTCGCCCTCTTCGTAGAAAAGATCGACATCCAGAACCGCCTGCGCCACCTGCCCCACCGTGCAATGTCGCATGGAAATGTTTTCGATCTTCCCTCCGCGGAACGAGTTCGTCTTGATCCGCAGCGCAACGTTCAAATTCGGGCTGTCCATCCGGCAATTCTCGACGTACACATTACGAACATCGCCCGAGGTTTCGCTCCCGATGGTCACTCCGCCGTGCCCGTCTTTCATCACACAGTTCCGGACGATAATGTTCTGGCTCGGAACAGCCACTCTGCGCCCGTCCCTGTTGCGCCCGCTCTTGATGGCGATGCAGTCGTCGCCCGTGTCGAATTCGCAGTTGTCGATCAGCACGTCGGTCGAAGACTCCGGATCGCACCCGTCGTTATTCGGCCCGTGGCTCGCGATCTTCACATCGCGCACCGTGACGTTCTTCGACAACACGGGATTAATCTCCCACATCGGAGAATTGCGAATCGTCACGTCTTCAATCAGCACATTCGTGCATCGATACGGCTGAATGAACTGCGGCCGCAGCCAGCGCCCTTCGCCGTATACTCGATCCTTCACCGGAACATCTTTGTCGGCCGCGGCCACCAGTTCATTCCGGGCCTGCGCCTGCGTCGGCTCGCCTTTTTTCCCGCAGCCTCCTTTGCCGGACCAGTTCCACCAGTGGTCGCAATCGGCGTTGCCATCGAGCGTCCCCGCGCCCGAAATCGCGATGTTGGTCTGCTCAAACGCGTACACGAAAGGCGAATAATTCATGCATTCCGTGCCTTCCCATCGCGTATAGACCACGGGAAGATACAGTTTCGGATCGCGATTGAACAGCAGCGTCGCGTTCTTCCCCACGTGCAGATTCACGCCGCTTTTCAAATGAATCGCGCCCGTCAGAAACACGCCTTCCGGCACGACAACCCGTCCCCCGCCCGCCGCCGCGCACGCCGCGATCGCCTTCCCAATCGCCTCGGTCGAGTCCTTCTTGCCGCCCTCCACCGCACCAAACTTCACAATGCTGAATTCGCGATCGGCAAACCGCGGAGCCTTAATGCGATTCAGAATATCCGCGCGCTCATCGGCGCCGAACGCCGGAATTGCCAAACTCAGGGCAAGAAACTCGCGCCGTTTCATCGCAAACCGACCCATTGCTCGAAGTTTGTTCTAAACAGCCGCTTCACGTCTTTTTGAATATCGCCGAGATTCACCGCGCGCCCGTCCTGCGCCAGCAGATCGTACGTATTCGCCAGAATCGGACCCAGCGTGCGCCGCGTATTGCGCCATTTATAGATCACCTGTTCCAGAATCCGCGCGTCGGAATGCTGCGGGATGAACGTCGTGCCCAGCATCTCCAGGCGCTCCCTGGTCATCTCCTCCACAATCGACGGATTGTTCATAAACCACCAGCATCCGAACAGCATCAGGTTGCTGAACTTCCTCGCGTAGACCGTCAATTCATGTTGATTTTCGCGGCTCAGAACGCTTGACAAAAACCGGTTCTCCGGAAATTCGCAGCACAGCCGCTCCAGCGCCCGCAGATCGGCCTTCCCCACCGCGTCGCCCGCCAGTTTCAGCGCCGGGTTTACCAGGTACCGCACGCCGATCATCAGCGACAACGGCAAATTGAATTCCCGGCATACCGGCAGCACGGCTTCCGCCAGCAGTTTCGCGCGTACGCTGTTTTCCGGATACGCGAACGTGTCCGGCAGCGAACACGCCATGTACACCGGCTTCATCAGCTTCGTCCACACATCCAGGAATCGTCGCACCTCGGAAATCGAATTGCCGCCGAGATTTTCATCCACCTTGTAGCCCTTGCTCTGAAGCACCTGGTAATGGTCCGGCCACTTGTTCAGGATGCGATCCAGGCGCAGCACCGGATGGAACTGCGTATGCCGCGACGCGCCCTTCTCCCACAGCGGAGCCTCTTCCGGATCCAGAGGATCGTTCGTCATCACCACTTCGCTGATCCCCGCCAGCTTGAACACGTCCGCAATGTGTTCGTGATAATCGCGCCCCGCGAAAAATTCCCGCGCTTTCTTCAGATCGGAGCTCGACGTCGGCAAATCGAACGCATGCAGTACGGCCACAACCCCGCGCGTCGCCTCCGAAACCGGAGCGTTTTCGACAAACAGCGTCCGCCAGATCAGGTCCGCTTTCTCTTGCTTCGAAAGCTTGAAATACTCGTCGGGTTTGATCGAAGACGAACGGAACAGTTCGGCCTCTAAATAGTGATACGTGACCAGTTCATCGATTCCCCACAGCCCGATGCTGCCAAGCGAGGGCATGAACAAGTGGGTATGAACGTCAATAAATGGCGTCAAGGCCAGTTCGGCATCCACCGCCGAGCGAATCTGATGGGAAGAAAGCATCCTTTGCAAAGTATACCCGTGGCGCTTCACCCGTCAATCGCGCAATACTGAACGATGTACTTAGCAAAACTGAACGGTGGCGCGAGCTTCAGCCGCCGTCAACCCGCGCTCCAGATTCCCCTCGCCATCAAATCAGGAAAAACCACCTCCGCCAGACTCGGCGCAAGCCCCTTCCAATCGTCGTGCGCGCCAAACCAGACCAACTCCCCGATCTCCGACTGCGCCCGAGCCTCGCCCGCCAGCTCCGCGCGATACAACTCGATGCGCACTTGTTTTTCCGGCGCTCCCGCCGCCTGATGCGTGTACACGCCCACCAGCTCCGGCGACACTGCCGCAACCTCGCCCAATTCCTCCCGCAGCTCCCGCGCCAGGCATTCGAGCGACGATTCCCCCGCCTCCCGCTTCCCGCCCGGCAGAATCAGCAACTGCGTGCCTCGCTTTTTCCGGCACAACAGCACCCGCCCGTCGCGAATCGTCAACAACCCGACCTTGTCGATCATTGCAATATCGGCAGCTTCAAATAATCCGAAGGAACGAACAAGCTCCCCTCCGTAGTCCCCTGCGGCGCGACTTTTTTCAACTCATTCGCAAGCTGCTGCGGCGTGATCCCTCCCGCCAGCGCCGACCCGAACGCCCTCGCGACCGCTTTCAATTCCTCCGCCGATTCATGCACAAACTCCAGCCGATAATGCCGAATCCCCGCGCGCTTCCACTCTTCCAAATGCCTGCTCGCCTCCTGCGCCTCCGCCCCGAACACCGTGTTGCGGCACCCGACGTCGGCCAGCACCGGATGCGCACGGCCCGCCGAATCCTGCAACTCGACACGATGCTTCTCGCACGGCCGCCCGCAATCCTTATAACTCGTGCCCGTCGACAAAAACCGGCAGAACACGCAATGCTCCGTATGAAACACCGGCAAATGCTGATACGCGACCACCTCAATCTTCGATGCTCCCGAAATCCTCGCCAGCTCCGCCACTTGCCTCCCATTCAAATCGTGCGTCGGCGTCAGCCGGTCCAGCCCCAACGCAAGATAAGTCTCCGCCGTAACCGAATTGGCCGTATTCAGGCTGAAATCCCCGATCAAAGGTGGATGCGAGATCTCCCGCAGCGCATGCAACAACCCCGCCGGCCGCACCAGAATCGCGCAATCCAGGCTCAGCAAAAAATTCAAAATCCGCGCCTCGCCCGGCTTCAACACCCTCGGACTAGCGACCCTGGCCGCAATCCCGCTCTCCTTCACCCGCTCAATCGAAGGCCGCAGTCCGTACAAATCCAGATAGTCGAGCGTGATACTAGCCGGCCGCATCTCGATCGCCGCCCCAAGCTGCTCGGCATTCCTCACCAGCAAATGCAGCTGAACCGGCTGCTCCATCGAATCACAGGCCGTGCTCACGTAGCGAAATTCTCTTACGACCCCCACCAGCGGCCTCGCCTGCAGCTCCTGCAACCGCTCCACCGCATCCCGCCGTACCTGATTCAACACCGACACCGGCGCAAACGGCGACCCGCTCAAATCCAGCGTCAGCTCTTTCAACTCGTACGGCGTATTTCCCAACCGCCCGAACTGCAGCCGTAAGGACTCCGCCGACACGCCCCGATTCTGCGCCCGCTCCAACGCCCCCGCGCTCTCGACGACGACACGAACATCGCCGACTCGCCACTCCGCCGCCAGCCGCGATCCCTCCGCCGCCTTTACATGCACACGAACACCCTGCCTGGCCACCGGCGACGCCGCCTCCAGAAACGGTCTCGCAATCTTCTTGAGCTCCGGATCCGCCGTCCTCCACACCCGATCCCCCGGGCGAATCCGCTGGAACTGAATCGCACCATTTCCAAACTTCAGCCCGATCATCCCGTCCAGCCCCGCGAGTGCCTCATAAACTCGCCCGCCTTCCTCCGGCTCGCCCGGGCTCCTCCAGTCCGCCGCGTCGAACACCACTCCGTCCCCCGCCTTCAGTGGCGCGATCTCGTGCGCCTCGCCCGTCTCAATCTCCACCCGGTCCGCCGACACCCGAAC
>OCZT010001800.1_pt1 | contig 22272 bp, 15 predicted proteins | sample 1539031 | NCBI WGS metagenome assembly OCZT01 (sample SAMEA3539308, study PRJEB22396) | soil metagenome | biome: tundra; feature: field; material: soil | place: USA | collected 2010-05 | depth 0.15 m | reverse complement strand
CGACCCGCTCGACCATCTTGTGGTCGCTGAGCACGCGGCTCACGAGGTCGGCGCCGCCGTCGGCGAGCGCCAGCGCGACATTGTTCCCCCCGTGCTCCTGCTTCACGCCGGCGACGGTGCCGTCGAGCACTTTCTCGCCGCGCGCGATGATGCACACCGAATCGCAGAGGCGCTCGGCGTTGTCCATGAGATGTGTCGAGAAGATCACCGTCTTGCCGCGCTTCCTGAGGTCGACGACGGTGTCCTTCAGCGCCTGGGCATTGATCGGGTCGAGGCCGCTGAACGGCTCATCGAGGATCACGAGATCGGGATCGTGCAGCAGGGTGCCGATGAACTGCACCTTCTGCTGCATGCCGCGCGAGAGCTCGTCGATCTTCGCGAGTCCCCAGTCCTTTTCGGGCGTCTTGAGCGAGAAGCGCTGCATCCATTCGTCGATGCGGCGATCGGCCTCTTTCGCGCCGACACCCTTCAGCTGGGCGAGAAAGCGAAGGACCCGGCGGACCTGCATCTTCTTGTAGAGACCACGCTCCTCGGGGAGATACCCGATGCGGTCGAGGCTCGCTTGATCGGTGTTCGGGTTGCCGAATACGGTGATCGTCCCTTCGTCGGGCGCGATGATGTTGAGGATCATCCGGATGGACGTCGTCTTGCCGGCGCCGTTCGGGCCGAGTAGCCCGTACACGGCGCCCTTCGGGACGGCCAGCGAGAGATTGCGCACGGCCGAGAAGTCGCCGTAGCGCTTGGTGATCCCCCGGATGTCGAGGGCAAGTTCGGTCATAAGCTCCCTTGTATGACGTGCTGCGCGCTCCGAATATACGACAATGCCAGAGCCCGCAGGAATCGTACGGTTCGAACGGAGCGAAGTTTCCGGCACGGTCGGCGGCTTCGCGTGAGCGGTCGCAGAGTCGCGGTGATCGCGGGCGCCGGACCTGCCGGCCTGACGGCGGCCTGGGAACTCCTCGCGCGAACCGACATCGTTCCGTTGGTGTTCGAGCGTTCGCTCGCGACCGGCGGCATCGCGCAGACGTTCGCGTACAAGGGGAACCGGATGGACATCGGCGGCCATCGCTTCTTTTCGAAAAGCGATCGCGTGATGCAGTGGTGGTTCGCCAAGTTGCCGCTGCAGGGGAAGCCGGCGGCGGACGAGCTCGAGCGCAGCATCGAGGTTGAGTACGCCGGTGAGGCGGTGCTGCGCTGGCTGGCGCCGAAAGGCGCGCCGGGGCCGAAGGTTCGCGAGACGCGACGGCCGGCGCCGGATCCCGAGCGCGAAGACGGCGTGATGCTGCAGCGCCCGCGCCTGTCGCGCATCTATTTCGCGCGCGATTTCTTTCCGTATCCGATCGGCATCACGCTGTCGGTGGCGTGGCGCCTGGGGCTTCTGAACACCGCGCTGATCGGCCTGAGTTACGTGAAGGCGCGGCTGTTCCCGCGGCGAGACGAGACCTACCTCGACGCGTTCTTCATCAACCGGTTCGGCGCCCGGCTGTACGAGACGTTCTTTCGTGGCTACACGGAAAAGGTGTGGGGCGTGCCGTGCAGCGAGATCCGCGCGGACTGGGGGGCGCAGCGCGTGAAGGGACTGTCGCTCACGCTGGCGCTCGCGCATGCGCTCAAGGACCTGCTCTCCAGCGACTTCAAGAAGAAACAGGCGGAACGCGAGACCTCGCTCATCACGCGCTTCTTCTACCCGAAGTTCGGGCCGGGACAGATGTGGGAGGCGGTCGCCGAGCAGATCAGGGTCGCGGGCGGCGAGATCCGCTACGGGACCAGGGTGGACGGCGTACGGCTGACGAACGGGCGCGTGACGGGCGTGACGGTCCTGGACGAATCGACCGGTCGGCGTGAAGACGTCGCGTGCGATCATTTCATTTCGACCATGCCCGTGCGTGAACTGATGGAGCAACTCACGCCGCCGCCACCGCCGCCGGTACTCGACGTCGCGCGAGGCCTTCGATACCGCGATTTTCTCACCGTCGGGTTGCTGCTCGAGAAGCTCCATGTGAGCGTACGCGGCGGCGCCGCCAAACGGATGGTCGAGGACAACTGGATCTACGTACAGGACGCCGGTGTCCGGGTGGGGCGCATTCAGCTGTTCAACAACTGGAGCCCCTACCTCGTCGCGGACCGGGCCCGTACGGTCTGGATCGGGCTCGAGTACTTCGTGGACGAAGGCGACGCCCTTTGGACGTCAACCGACGATGAGCTCGTGGAGCTCGCGGCACGCGAACTGGAGGCCATCGGGTTTGCGCTGCGGTCCGACGTGCTCGACGGCTGCGTGCTTCGCATGCCAAAGGCATATCCGGCGTACTTCGGAACGTACGAGCGGTTCGGCGAAGTCCGCCGGTTTGTAACGGGAATCCCGAATCTCTTCTGCGTCGGGCGCAACGGCATGCATCGCTACAACAATCAGGACCACTCGATGCTCACCGCGATGATGGCGGTGGACCACATCGTGGCGGGCAACGAGGACGACTCGGCGCTCTGGGACGTGAACCTCGAGATGGTCTATCACGAGGGCGGGAATTGAGCTCACCGGCCGCGGAACACACCGTGCTCGCCGGGCCGCGCGCGTCGTGGCGCGAACCCATGACCGGCGAGCAGCGCGAGCGGGTGGCGGCGTTTGCGGTCATCGCGGTGGTGTTCCTCGCCATCCTGTGGCCCGAGCTGCACTACGTGCCGATCTGGGACGGCCGGTTGTACGCGAACTGCGCGATCAGCGCGGCGGCGGACGGACCGGCGGGACTGACGATGGAGGCGTTGCGCTGCGGCGGGCATCCGTCGCAAGGCTACATCGTGTTCCTCGCCGCGTCGCAGCTGCTGCGTTTCGGCGACATCGCGGCGCTGCACTTCACGAACGTCCTGCTCGGGCTGATCGCGCTGGCGTCGATCCGTGTGGTGCTCGCGCGGGTGTTTCCGGAGCCGCGGCTGGCGCGGCAGCTCGACCTGGTGACGTTGCTCTGCGCGGTGCACCCCGTGGTGCTCTCGACGCTGCTGCAGGTGAACGTGGACTTCGGCGTGTATGTGTTCTTCTTCGCCACGCTGGCGGCGATCCTGAGTGGGCGGTTCGGCTGGGCGGTCGTCGCCGGCGTGCTGCTCTGCTTCTCGAAAGAGACCGGTGTGCTGGCGTACGGGCTGATCGTCGGTCTCGACGTGCTGTTCCGGGTGGTGCCGGCAGGCACGCCGGCCGAGCGGCTGCGGCGCGTGCGGCCGCTGTGGGCAACGCCGATTCCGGTGGTGCTGTTCGCCGGGCACGTGCTCTGGTGGGACGCGACGCACGCCAAGCCTGCGGTCTGGAAGCACGCGTGGCAACAGGGACCGCTGGATGGGTTCAAGTTTTTCGATCTGAGCGAGCCGATCTTCCGGAGCTACGCGGCGGGGATCTTTCTGCTCGGGTTCATGTGGGTGGTATCGGCGCTCATCGCGGTGGATCTGGTCCGGGGCGGCGTCCGGATGGCGCGCCGCTTGCCGGACCGCGCCGTGCCCGGCGCGGACCCGGTGCGGCTCGCGTACATGGGCGTGCTCACGTCCGTGCTCACCTACCTGCTGACGTCGTTCCGGACGTGGAGCAACCTGCGGTACTTCGCGCTGCTCTATCCGTTGCTCGTGATCCTGGCGTTCGCGGCGCTGCTGCGGCTCGGCGCCGGAGCGCGCGTGCGCTACGCGGTGCTGACGGTGATCGGCGCGCTGTTCGTGGTGTCGGTGTACCGCTCGTGGGATCCGGTCTCGCGCGCGGCGTACGGCACGTTCGACACCGGGCAACGCGACATGTACCGGATGTCGTCGATCACCGGCATCTATGCGGGGCCGGGCCGCGACGATCTCGTGTATAACCTGCAGTTCACCGGATACCATTACGCGCAAAACGCGCTCTTCCACGCGCTGCAGGCGACGGACTCCACGGCGTTCGCGACGTCGCGGGTGGTGAGGTGGAACATCTTCAGCCAGCTCGACGCGCTCACGCGGGACCGAACGATGCAACGGCAGGACGTGATCGTGCCGCGATACTGGGACGACATCGACTTGCGCGAAGTTCCCCAGCGCCCGCGAGACGTGTGGTTTCTCGAGTTCACGTACCGTCCGTACCGCGACGCGTCGCTCGCGTCGCTCAAGTCGCTCTACAAGGAAGTCGGCGTCGTGCGGGCGATCGCACGCGGTCACGTGCTCGTCGCGCACCATCTCGAGTTGATCGCGCCGTGACGCCACCGTGGTGGTGGCGGAGCGGGTTTCCGGACGCGAGCGCTTGACGAGCGAACGGCGCGAAGGGCTCCCGGCATTCACGGTGATCGCCCTGGTGTTTCTCGCGATCCTGTGGCCCGAGCTGCACTTCGTGCCGATCTGGGACGGCCAGCTGTACGCGAACTGCGCGATCGAGGCGGCGGCCAACGGACTCGCGGGGATGACGATGGAGTCGCTGCGCTGCGGCGGGCATCCGTCGCAGGGCTACATCGTGTTCCTCGCGGCGTCGCAGCTGCTGCACTTCGGCGACATCGCGGCGCTGCACGTCACGAACATCCTGCTCGGACTGCTCGCGCTGGCGTCGATCCGCGTGGTGCTCGCGCGGATCGTCCCGGACAAGGCGAGGGTGCGCCAACTCGACCTGGTCACCTTGCTCTGCGCCGTGCACCCCGTGTTGCTCTCGACGCTGCTGCAGGTGAATGTGGACTTCGGCGTGTACGTGTTCTTCTTCGCGACCCTCGCGGCGCTCATGAGCGAGCGTTTCTGGCTGGCGACGTTCGCCGGTGTGCTGCTGTGCTTTTCGAAAGAGACGGGCGTCCTCGCGTACGTGCTCATGGTCGGCCTCGACGTCGCGTTCCGGATACGTCCCGCGGGCCCACCGTCCGAGCGCCTGAGGCGTGCGCTGCCACTTTGGATGATGCCGCTCCCGGTCGTGCTGTTCGGCATGCACGTGCTCTGGTGGAACGCGACCCACGCCAAGGCGGCAGTCTGGCACGGCTGGCAGCAGGGCACACTGGAGGGGTTCCGGTTCTTCGACCTGAGCGACGCGGTCTTGGCGGGCTACGCAGCGGGAATATTCGTGCTGGGCTTCATGTGGGTGGTATCGGGGTTCATCGCGGCGGACCTGCTCCGGGGCGGCGTCCGGATGGCGCGCCGCCTGCCGAACCGGGCCGTGCCGGGCGCGGATCCCGTGCGGCTCGCGTACCTCGGTGTGCTCACGTTCCTGCTCACCTACCTGCTCACGTCGTTCCGAACGTGGAGCAACCTCCGCTACTTCGCGTTGCTGTATCCGCTCCTCGTCATGCTGGCATTTGCGGCGATGCTGCGGCTCGGAATGAAGTGGCGGATGCGAACCGCGGCGCTGCTGGCGATCGGCGTGCTGTTCATGCTGTCGGTGTTCCGCTCGTGGGATCCGTTCTCGCGCGCGGTGTACGGCACCTTCAGTGTCGGGGAGCACGACATGTACCGGATGTCGTCGTTCAATGGCGTGTGGGCGGGACGAGGCCGCGACGAGCTGGTGTACAATCTGCAGTTCACGGGCCTCCACTGGGCGTTGAACTCCCTGTACGCCGCCATCAAGCCCACCGCGGCGACGACGATCGTCTTTCCACGGTCCAACCGCTGGGGACTCTGGTCGCCACTCGACGCGCGCACGTTCGAGCGCGTGGCCGCCCGCACGGGCACCGTCACGCCCGACTACGCGGACGAGGCGATGATCTCCGGCCGGGGCGACCGGAAGCCGCGCGAGCTCTGGCTCGTGGGACAGCCCAACGACACCGACTCGCTCGCCCTCCAGCGGCTCCACCGGCGTGACTATACCGACGCGGACTCCGCGCGCTACACGGCCCGCGGCCTCATCGTCACCGCGCGTCATCTGGTACTGCGTGACGTGCCGGTGCTAGTTTCAACGCAGCATCGGTGACGCGAGCATCGACCACACGCCCAGCGTGTTGATTCAGGAGGCGCGATGAAGGTTGTGATCCTGGCCGGCGGGCTCGGCACGAGGTTGTCGGAGGAGACCTCCACTCGCCCGAAGCCGATGGTCGAAGTCGGCGGCCGGCCGCTCCTCTGGCACATCATGCACCTCTATGCCGCGCACGGGCTCAACGAGTTCGTGCTCGCCCTCGGTTACAAGGCCGAGATGGTGCGCTCGTACTTTCTCTCGTACCGCGCGGTGGCGCGCGACCTCACCGTGCACCTCGCGGACGGCAAGACGATCACGCACGGCGAGGGCCGCGAGGACTGGACCATCCACCTCATCGATACCGGCCTCGACACGCAGACCGGCGGCCGCCTCGCGAAATTGCGCGACTGGATCGGCTCGGAACCGTTCTGCCTCACGTACGGCGACGGCGTGAGCGACGTGGACATCGGCAAACTGATCACATTCCACAAGGCCCACGGCAAGCTGGCGACGGTCACGGCTGTGCGCCCTCCGGCGCGCTTCGGCGGCCTCGAGCTGAACGGCGATGAAGTGCGCGCATTCGCCGAAAAGAACCAGACGAGCGAGGGGTGGATCAACGGTGGGTTCTTCGTGCTCGAACCAAAGGTCCTGGACTACATCGACGGCGACGATACCCTCTGGGAAAAGGAGCCGCTCGAGCGGCTCGCCGCCGAGGGACAGTTGCGCGCCTTCCGCCACGAGGGGTTCTGGCAGCCGATGGATACGCTGCGCGACCTCCGCAATCTCGAATCGCTGTGGGCAGGCGGGTCACCGCCCTGGAAGACCTGGAAATGAACCAGAAGAAGAACTCGCACTGGCACGACCGGCCGGTATTCGTCACCGGAGCCACGGGCCTGCTCGGCGGCTGGCTCGTGCGCCGGCTCGTCGAGGAAGGCGCGAGCGTGACGGCGCTCGTGCGAGATTGGGTGCCGCGCAGCGCGCTGCTCGGCTCGGACCTGCTGAACAAAGTGAAAGTCGTGCGCGGGGACGTGCGCGACCAGGTCGTGCTCGAGCGCTCGCTCGGCGAGTACGAGATCGACACCGTCTTCCATCTGGCCGCGCAGGCGATCGTCGGCGTCGCGAACCGGAATCCCATCTCGACGCTCGACACCAACATCCGCGGGACGTGGGCACTGCTCGAGGCGGCGCGGCGAAGCCCGCTCACGAAGGCCGTGGTGATCGCGTCGAGCGACAAGGCGTACGGCGATCACGACGTGCTCCCATACGAAGAGCGCGCGGCGCTCAAGGGTGAGCACCCGTACGACGTGAGCAAGTCGTGCGCCGATCTCATCGCCAAGATGTATGCCGTGACCTTCAACGTGCCGGTGGCGGTGACGCGTTGCGGGAATTTCTACGGCGGCGGCGACCTCAACTGGAACCGGCTGATTCCCGGGACGATCCGGTCGGCGCTCAAGAACGAACGGCCGGTGCTCCGCTCCGACGGCACGCTGATCCGCGACTATTTCTATGTGGAGGACGGCGCCGCCGCGTACATGCAGCTCGCCGAAGCGCTGCACGCGCGTCCCGATCTTCGCGGCGAGGCGTTCAACTTCTCGAACGAGCTGCAGCTGGACGTGCTCACGATCGCGAAGAAGATCCTCGAGCGCATGGGGTCGCCGCTCGAACCGGATGTGCGCGCCGAGGCCCGCAACGAGATCCAGCACCAGTGGCTCAGCGCCGCCAAGGCGCGGCGCATGCTCGGCTGGGCCCCGAAGTTCACGCTCGACGAGGGGCTCGACCGCACGATCGCCTGGTACAGGGAATTCTGCTGACGGGCATCCTCGACCGGGATCTCGACGCCGTCCTCGACCGCACGCGATCGATCTGGACGGAGATGAAGGGCGCGCGAGTGCTGCTCACCGGCGCGACCGGGTTCGTCGGTACGCACATGCTCGAGTCCGTGAGGCACGCGCGCGAGCGCACCGGCGCGGACGTGCGCGTCGTCGCGCCGGCGCGCGATCCGGCGAAGCTCCATCACCGCATGCCGTGGACGAAGGACGCCGGATGGCTCGAGGTTCCGCGGGGCGACGTGCGCGAGTTCGCGATGCCCGCGGGCGCGGTGGACCTGGTGATTCACTCCGCGAGCACGGCGTCGCCCGGCGCGATCGCCGCGGATCCCGCGGGAATCGCGACGATGGTGGTGGACGGATCCACGCGAATCCACGAGCTCGCCGCGGCGGCGGGCGCGCTGCGAATGCTGCAGATCAGCTCGGGTTCGGTGAGTGGGGCGCACTTTACACCTTCGCCCCCGATCGCCGAAGACGATCCAGGCGTTCCGAAGGGTGACGGCCCCGCGGAACGCCTCGCGCGAGGCAAGCGCGACGCCGAGCAATCGCTGCTTCTCGCCGCAAAGCACCACGGCCCGGCAATCGTCTTCGCCCGGGGCTTCGCGCTCTGTGGCCCCTGGCTTCCGCTCGACTCGGCGTTCGCGTTCGGGAACTTCGTCGGTGCCGCCATGAGCGGCGGGCCGATCGTTGTGAGCGGCGACGGCACGCCCGTGCGCAGCTATCTCTACTCCAGTGACATGGTGGCGTGGCTGTGGACGCTGCTGCTGCGCGGCGTGAACGGCCGGCCGTACAACCTCGGCTCGGCCCGAGCGGTGACGATCGGCGAGCTGGCACACCGCGTCTCCGCGCTGCTCGGTGGCGTCGTGGAAGTCGCGGGGACGCCAACGGCGGGCGCACCCGCGCATTGGCACGTCCCGGACACGACCCGTGCGCGGGCCGAATTGGGGCTCGAGGAGACGGTGTCCCTCGACGACGCGATCGTGCGCACGGCGCAATGGTGGGGCGAGCGCGGCGCGCGGGTGCGCGCATCCTGAAGCGCTCGCTGACCGGCCCAACGGTTCAGCTAATCGATCATGCCAGCCGTGCGAGGACTGACGCGGCGGCGGCACGCGCCTCGTCGGGGGAGACATCGTCGTGTTTGACCACGTCGAGACCGTCGGCGGCCATCACCACCACAAGCCCCTCACCGGTGCGTTTCTTGTCGTGCTTCATCGCCTCGATCACCACGTCGAGGTCGATCGCGGATGGCATGTGCCCGGCCAGGAGCGAGCCGGCGAAGAGCCGGTCGAGCAGCATGATCTGAGCGGGATCCTTCTCCAGCCCGCGTGCGCGCGCGACCGCCTGCGCGATGATCATGCCGAGCACCACTGCCTGTCCGTGCGGAACCACGTAATCCGTCGCGGTCTCGACGGCGTGGCCGAAGCAGTGTCCGTAGTTGAGCAGGTTCCGTCGCCCGGTGTCGAACTCATCTCCTTCGATGTAGCCCTTCTTGATGAGGAGCGAGTCTCGCACCGCCTCGTGCAACGCCCCGACGTCACGTGAGCGCACGAGCCCCATTGCCCGGTCGAGCCGGTCGGCCGACGCCGCTCCCCCCAGGATGTGCAGCTTGACGACTTCACCGAGCCCTGAGAAGAAATCGATGTCCTTCTGCGTCGTGAGAAACGGCGCATAGAGGTGCACTGCGTCGGGCGGGAAGAACGTGCCGAGCAGGTTCTTGTATCGCTTGTAATTTAGCGACGTCTTGGAGCCGATGCAGCTGTCCGCCTGCGCGAGCAGCGTGGTCGGCAGAAAGATCCAGCCGATGCCGCGATACAGCGTCGACGCGACAAAGCCCGTGATGTCCTGGCAGATGCCGCCGCCGATCGAGACGATCGTCATGTTGCGCTTGGCGGAGCGCTGCATGAGCGTGTCCCAGACGCGCTCGACGCTCGAAAGCGTCTTGGTCTCTTCGGCTATCGGCAACAGCATCACGTCGTCGACCGGCAGCACCGACAGCACGCCGTCGCGGTGCGCGGTCCACACGTTCTCGTCCACGACAAACAGGCGGTTGCTCCGCGCGACGAGTTCGCCGAGAAAACTCGCGTCGGGCTCGAACGTGGCGGTGTAGTCGCGCAGCCGGGACGCGACGGTGAACCGCTCTACAGGCACGAGTAGCCGCCGTCCGCGAGGATGACCTGGCCGGTGACGAACGTGTTCGCCGACGATGCAAGAAACGCGATGAGCTCCGCTATTTCGGACGGGTCGGCGAGACGGCGCAGCGGCAGCTCCTCGGCGACTTGTGCGAGTGCCTCCGGCGAGTTGTTCTGATACGTGAGTTCCGTCCCGACGAAGCCGGGAGACACCGAGTTCACGAGCACGCCTCGCGGACCGAGTTCCACCGCCAGCGAGCGCGTCAGCCCGTTCATTCCGGTCTTCGCAACCGTGTAGGCGAATCGGCCCGGTTTGCTGACCGTGCCCCAAATGGACGAGACGTTCACGATACGGCCCCACCCGCGCTCGACCATTCCCGGCGCCACCCCACGGGCAAGCGACATCGGCGCCAGCAGGTTCACCTGCATCGCCTGCTCGATGTCTTCATCGCTCGCGTCGAGAGCGGTGCCGAGCGGGTTGATGCCCGCGTTGTTGACCAGGATGTCGATCGGTATGCGGAGTGCGCCGAGGTACGCCTCGACCTGCCCGGGACGCAGCAGGTCGAGTTCGGACCGGGTCGGCGCGATGACGCGGGCGCCTCGGGCTTCAAAAGTCCTGACGATGGCGCGTCCGATTCCGCGGGATCCTCCGGTGACGAGCGCTGTCCGCCCCTTCACTCGTACATGCCTCCGGCGGCCTTGATGAGCTTGTCGTAGCGCGACTGCAGCATCTGGAGCCGTGTTGCGTCTTCACTGGCGATCGCGCCGTAGAAGTCGCGCTTGTTCTTGAGCCACATGAGCTCGAAACCGACCGCCTTGAGGATGCCCTTGTCGGCGTCTGCGGCTGGTTTGCCGTGTACGCACTGGAAGATGACCTTCCGCGTCTCGAAGCGATCGACCAATCCAACGCCCACCTGCTCGATGAACGGAAGCGTATCCGCGGAGACACCGCCGCCGAGCGCGGTCTCGAGACCGGCCGACTTGGCCTTGGTGAACAGGCTCCGGCAGATCTCGATGATCTTCGGGCTGGTGTTGATGTCGTCGCGTGAGAGGCCCAGCGAGCCCGTCAGGTCGACGCGACCGAGAACAATGCCGTCCAGGTCGACGGCCTCTGGCAGCGCGAGCATGGCGTCGAAGACGTTGTAGCCGCTGAAGGTCTCGACATTGATCGCGAAGTCGACGGTCGACCGCTCTTCCACCGGGAACGCGATCTTGACCGCGCCGATGTACTTGTGGAGCGCGTACGCGGACTCGATCATCGGCGCGACGATGCGCGCGACACCAAGCACACGGCACTCGTACATGTCGCGAAGCGCCTCGCACCCGCCGATCTTGATCGTCAGGCCGATGCCGGCCGCCGACACGACCTCCTTGAGGCGCATCGCTTCCTCGAGTCGCGTTCCCTCGGCCTCGAACTCAGCCTTGACTCCGTTGACGTGGTGGTTCTCGCGGAGGTCCGTCAGTACCGCGACCATCTTGCGCTCGAGCGAATTCACGAAGAATCCCCCTGTCGATTCGATTGTAGGTCGCGTGCAAAAACAGGCGACATCGTTGATACTAGCGCGATCCGTCCCACTCGGGAATCAGGAGGTTGCCGCGCACTTCGTCGGGCGGAAGGAACGGCCACAAATCCTCAAGCGGCTTGGAGACGAGTGTTCCGTCGGGCAGTTTCTGCGCCTGCGACTTCGGCGCGAAGTTCTGCCTGGGATCCATCGTCACCTCGAGCAGCGCGGGTCCGTCGAGCGAGAGTGCCCAGTCTATCGCGCCGTCGAGTTTCGTGTGGCTCGCCACGCGGCGAGCCGGGATTCCGTAGGCCTCGGCGACCTTCACCATGTCGGGGAACCCCACGCCCGAGCGAGGCGCCTCGCCGACGTAGTGCCCCGCGAACAGGTTGTCCTGCGTCTGGCGGATCGAAAGATATCCGCCGTTCTCGAAGACGACGATCTTCACGGGCAGGCGGTTGAACGCGATCGTACCGAGTTCCTGGATGTTCATCTGGATCGAGCCCTCACCGGCAAGACACACGACGCGTCCGCCGTGGCGCGCGACGGCTGCGCCGACGGACGCGGGGAGGTCGTAGCCCATCGACGCCGTGCCGGAATTCCCAATGAGCCGCTGACGCCGCTTGAGCTTGAGGCCCTGAAAGGCTACGACGCACGCGGCGCCGTTCGCCGTGACCACCGTGTCGCCCTCAATCAGGTGGTTCGAGAGTGAGTCGACGAAGACGTACGGGTTCACGGGTTCGTCGAGCGTGCGATACTCGGGCAGGCACACGGGGTACATGCGACGTCGCTCGAGACACCATTCGATCCACCACGAGCGGTCGGGAAGCTTCATGTCGCCGAGGCGCTCGAGCAGCGTGTCGATGAAGAAGCCGGCGTCGGAGTGGACGGGAAGGTCCGGGTGAACGGTCGGCTTCTTCAGCTCGACCGGATCGATGTCCACCACCACCTTGTACGCGGCGCGCGCGAACGAAGCGAAGTTGTAGCCGATCTGCCGGACGTTCAGCCGGCAGCCGAGCACGATGAGCAGGTCGCTGTTCTGCACGGCGAAGTTGCCGGCACGGTCGCCGATGGTTGCCGGTCGCCCCGCGTAGAGCGGATGCTCCTCCCAGAGCAGGTCGTGCGCGTTCCACGCGGTGGCGACCGGCACACCAAGCCGCTCGATCGCCGCAAGAAACTTCTCGTGCGCGCCGCCGGTTCGGATGCCGCTGCCGGCCATCACGATCGGACGCTCGGCAGTCTTGAGACGGGCGATGACCTCGTCGACCTGGTTGCGCACGAGTGCGCGGTCGAAGCCCGCGTCGCGCGCCGACGCGTCTTCCGCGGGGTCGTACGCCTTGAGCGTGTCGGGATCGATGCGCGCGGCTTGCACGTTGAGCGGGATGTCCAGCCAGACCGGTCCGGGACGTCCCGTCGTGGCGAGATGCACCGCGCGCTCGAAGTGGTAGCGGATGGTGGCCGGATCGGTGACCATGACCGCGTACTTGGTGATGGACGACACGATCGCGACGATGTCGCCCTCCTGGTCGCCGAGCTGCCTGAGGGGCAGGCCGGTCGAGGCGACCGTGGTGTCGTAGCGAACCTGGCCGGACAGGTAGAGCGCCGGCACGGAGTCGTGCCACTGGCCGAGCACGCCTGTCAGGGCGTTGGTCCCGCCGGGACCGCTCGTCACGACGGCACAGCCGATGCCGCCGCGCGTCCGCGCGTATCCCTCGACCGCCATCGCGCACGCCTGCTCGTGGTGGCAGCACACGAACGCGATGTCCTCGCGGCTGCCGAACGAGTCGTCGAGATGCATCGCGCCGCCGCCGGTCACCATGAAGACGTGCGTGACGCCGAGGGCAGCTACGCGTTGGGCCAGGTAGTCAGAGAGTTTGACGGTCGCCATGCGGGATATTGACGATTAGATCGGCGTAGTGGAAATATGAAACGGCGCTGTCAACCACCAGCTGTCACCTGACGGCGTTCAGCCGCCGGCGCCTCCCATCCTCTCTCTCCGGACGCGAATGAAGTGCGCGGCCGCCAGCGGCACCGCGACGAACAGGCTCGAGCCGGCGAACACCGCGGACATCAGTTGCGCGCCGCCGAGCGCTCCAGCGACGGCGCTCGAGGCGACCACCGCCAGCGCGCCGCCGACGATCGGTGTCGCGATCCCCTCGTCGCGGAACGCGCGCAGCCAGCCGGCCATCGCCTGAAGCAGCAGTCCGCCGAAGTTCCCCGCCATCAGCGCAAGCAGGGCTATCGGCGGCAGGAACCGCATCGCGAACGAGGGGAGCAGGTGCGGTAGCAACAGCACGATGCCGGTGAGCAGTACGCACGTCGCGAGGAACACACTCGCGGCCTCGACGGCAGCGCGACGCGCGAGCGCGTCGAACTCGCGGGTCTTTCCCTCCGCGACCATCGCGCCGAACGACGGATACCGTCCGTGCAGCCACGCGATCGCCAGCGTCAGCGGTGCGGTGGCGACGGCGAGCGTCACACCGAGCTTGCCCGCTTCGTCACCGCCCCGCATGCGGAGAAGGACTGGGGCGAGGATTTGTGGCGTCACCCAGAGCGCGATCCAGAGCTGGGCACTGCGCGCTTGCTCCGCTCGATAACGAGTCGCGATCTGTTGCGGGCCCACCGGCAGCAGCGCCGGCAGCGTGCGCGGCACACGCAGCAACCCGCGATGCCGGCCGAACAACCACGCCACCGCGACGAACAGCTGCGCGACGGCCGCGAGACACGCGGCCGTCAGCGGCCCTGACAAGACGATTCCGGCCCATAACGCGAGCAGGATCGCCGCCGCCTGCCACGCCCGCATCCGCTGTACCGAGAGCAGGTCGCCGCATCCTTCGGATACACAGATGAACGGAATCGCCATCAGGTAGAGCGCGGTCAGCACAACGAAACCGCACCAGGACACAGCGAACACAAGCCGCGATCCGTCGAGTGCCCCGCCGAAAATCAGAATGCCTCCAATTCCGGCAATGAGCACGAGAACGCATGCGGCCGCGGCGAACCATCGGGTCGCGGTGAACAGCAGCGCCCCAATTGAATCGAGCCCACCCGCATCGCCTTCGAGTTCACCACCGCCGGCCCAGCGCAGCCGCGGCCACTCGTGGCTCGCGAACTGCACGATGATCGTTCCGAGCCCGAGCTCGCAGAACTGGGCGAACGCCACGATGTTGATCGCGACGAAATACCAGCCTTGTTCATCGGGCGGCAACCGTGTGGCCGCGAGATACAGCGTGACCGGCGCTCCGGCGAGCGCGATGATCCGGCTCGCCGCGGTGGCACGAACGCCCGCGTCGCCCGCGAACGCCCGCAGCCAGCGGAACGGGGCACCCGTCAAAAGTTGATCCGGTCCTTCTCGAACACGTGCGGGTGGTGCCGCACCTGTGTGTAGATCGCGCCGATGTACTCGCCCACGATCCCGATGAAGAAGAGCTGCACCGCGGTGAGAAAGAAGAACCCGATGAGGATCGGCGCGATGCCCAGCGAGAACCGGTTCCAGAACAGCAGCTTTGCGGCCAGATAGCCGAGCGCCGTGAGCAGACTGATGGTCGCGAGCGCGAAGCCCGACATCGTCGCCACGCGCAACGGCACCTTCGAGTGGTTCACGATGCCAAGGAAGGCCATGTCGTAGAGCGTGTAGAAGTTCTGCGACGAGATGCCGCGCTTGCGCAGCGGCTGGTGGAACGGCACCAGCGAGGGTTCGTGGCCGATCTCGGCGATCAGCCCGCGGAAATACGGATACGGGTCGTCGATCTTCCGCAGCGACTCGATGACCGACTGGTCGTAGAGTCCGAAGCCGGTGAACTGCCGGACGAGTTCCGTATCTGCGATGCGCGCGAGGGTCCGGTAGTAGCGGTCGCGCATGGCATAGAACAGGCCGCTCTCGTCAGCCGACTCCTTCACTCCGACGACCACTTTCGAGCCCGCCTCCCAGCGGCGGAGGAATTCCGGAATCAGCTCGGGCGGCTCCTGGAAATCGCACGACAGCGAGATGACCGCATCGCCGCGCGCCTGAAGGAGCGCGTAATATCCGGACCGCACGTGGCCGAAGTTCCGCGTGTTGAGGATCACCTTCACGTTCTTGTCCTGGCCTGCGATCTCGCGAAGGATGATCGCCGTCCGGTCCTTCGATCCGTTGTCGATGAAAATGTGCTCGTAGCGGTATTGCGGCAGGCCCGCGAACAGTGCGTTGACCGCCTCGTGCATCTCGCGGACGTTCCCTTCTTCATTGAAGCAAGGGGTGATGACCGAAATCAGGCGCATGGGTCAGAACATAACGCCGCCACCGCCGTCGCGCAGTTAGAATAGGGGCAATCCGTCCGCTCCCGTGAGGCCTCGACGTGACGCCCGAAGAATTCCGCAAGCAAGGACACGCCATCATCGACTGGATCGCCGATTATCGGCGCGACGTCGCCCAATATCCGGTGATGGCGCGCACCGCGCCCGGCGACCTGCGACGATCGCTCCCCGACCGGCCGCCCGAAGATGGAGAACCATTCGCGGACATCATGCGCGATCTCGATCGCGTCATCCTTCCGGGCATCTCCCACTGGCAGCATCCGTCGTTCTTCGGGTACTTCCCGTCGAACGGGCTCCTGTCGAGCGTGCTCGGAGACTTCCTCAGCACCGGGCTCGGCGTGATCGGTCTCTCGTGGCAGTCCAGTCCCGCGCTCACCGAGCTCGAAGAGGTCGTGTGCGACTGGATGCGCCAGATGCTCGGACTCTCGGACGCGTGGAGCGGCGTGATCCACGACACCGCGTCCACCAACGCGATCGTCGCGCTGATCTGCGCGCGGGAGCGGGCGTCCAAGTTCGCGCTGGGCCGCGGAGGGCTGCAGGGGGAGGAACATCCGTTGATCGTGTACGCGTCGGCGCACGCGCACAGCTCGGTCGAGAAGGCCGCGCTCATGGCGGATTTCGGACGCAGCAACGTGCGCATCGTGCCGTGCGACGAGAACCATGCGTTGCGCGCCGACGAGCTCGCCCGGCTCATCGAGACCGACCTGCGCGCCGGTCACGTTCCCTGCGCGGTCGTCGCGACCACGGGAACGACGACGGCCACGGCCCTCGATCCCATCGCCGCGATCGCCGGAGTGTGCAAGAAGTTCGGCGTCTGGCTGCACGTGGACGCGGCGATGGCCGGCAGCGCGATGATCCTGCCCGAATGCCGCTGGATGTGGGAGGGCGTCGAGGGCGCGGATTCGCTCGTCGTGAACGCGCACAAATGGCTCGGCGCCGCCTTCGACTGCTCGCTCTATTTCGTGCGCGACCCGGACCACCTGGTACGCGTGATGTCGACCAACCCGAGCTACTTGCAATCGTCCGCCGATAGCGTGGTGAGGAATTTCCGCGACTGGGGACTCCCGCTCGGCCGCCGCTTCCGCGCGCTCAAGCTCTGGTGTCTCATCCGGGAGCAGGGCATCGCCGGCCTTCAGGCTCGTCTCCGGCGCGACATGGAAAACGCGCGCTGGTTGGAGTCACAGGTGGGCGCGGAGCGCGGCTGGAAGGTGCTTGCTCCGGTCACGCTGCAGACCGTCTGCGTGCGCCACGATCCGCCGGGCGTAGAGGGTGAGGCACTCGACGCGCACACGCAGCGTTGGGCCGAGCGGCTCAACCGGTCGGGCGCCGCGTACGTCACGCCGGCGATTCTCGACGGCCGCTGGATGGTTCGTGTCTCGATCGGCGGAGAACAGACCGAGCGTCCGCACGTCGCGGCGCTCTGGGAGCAGATGCAGCGCGTGGTCGCTACGGATTGATCCAGTACGACAGCTTCACGAGAAACGTGTTGGCCGGATGTGCGTCGAACATGCCGGAGAGGTCGTCTTGCCCGTTGAACGTGCTGTTGTTCACGAGGCTCTGCGTGCGCCCTTGCTGCCAGACGAAAAAGAGCACACTCCCCGGGCGGTACTCCCAACGGAGCACGGCGTTCGAGTTGAACTGCGTGTAGTCGAAGCCGTTGGATGCCGCGCCGGCGCCGTATGGGGCGAACCGGTCCGCGTATGACGCGGCACGCGGCGCCTGCAACTGGCGCCACTGGCTGTAGGTTCCCGCGGCGACGTACGGCTGGGCGTAGAGCTGGAACGACAACGACGGCGTGAAGGTCCAGTTCCCGCGCAGCGTCATCGCGAGGATGTCCTGGTCGAGACGCGCGAAGGTGTAGTGCGTGGTGTCGCTCAGCAGGGCGCCGTAGTTCCCGACCCACTGCTGGTCGTTGATCACATGGTCGAACGAGAACACGAACGACGCCGAGAACCGGCTCGCCACGCGGAGGCTGCCGCCGGCATCGAAGCCGCGGTACATCGAGCGCCCCTCGTCACTCACGCCGGCGCGAAACGCCGCCTGGGGCAGCACGGCGAGGGTCGGGTCGGGGATGAGGTCGATCCGCATTCCCTGCTTGGGTGACTGGCGGAGCGACGGTCCGCCGCGCGCGCAGCTCACGCAGTTCACGCCACCGAGGTCGGTGCCGGTGAGTGTCAGTGTCGCGCCCCAGGAGGTTGGAAGCGTCGCCGATGTCTGGAACTGTGCGATGCGTGCGGACGGCAGCCCCGCTGCGGTCCAATGCGATTCATAGGCGAGCAACCCGGAGAACGACCTGAGCAGCCGGTTCGGCGTGAGCTGGAGGTAATCGAATTCCTGGCGGGCCACCGCATCGTTCACGAGCGTGACGAATCCGGCGTCGTTGGTCTCGATGCCCGGACCAGTCCAGTGGACGTAACTGTCCGAGCGCAGCCAACCGGCGATCTTCGCGAGCTCGATGCCGAACGCTTCACCATCGAGTGTTGTGCGCGTGGAGTCGAAGCGCTGGTCGCCATCTCGTCGCTGGTAGTAGTGCACGCTGCCGAGCTGGGTGAGCGCGATCGCGTTCGCGCTCCCAGCGACGTGCGTGAGGGCGCCGTATCCCGAAAGCTTCCACGCATCGTGCCAGAATCGCGCGTAGCCCTGCGCCAGCGCCGAGGTGGCGGAACTGCGCAGCGAGCGGGCGCTCGCGGAGTCGAGGTTGCGCCGCACGTCGGTGAGCATCAACCCGAATTGGGTTCGTCCGGCGTCCTGTTCCCGCAAGGCGCGCGCGACGAAGTAGTTGGTCTGCGGCTCGATGGTGGTGCCCAAGCCGCCCTGCATGCGCTGCGTCACCGCGTCGACGACGCCGAACTGCGCGCCGTTTGCGAACCGTCCCGTGAGCTTGGCGGCGCCGGTGATGCTGGTGAAGGCCGGATCGGAAGCGAGCGTCGGGAGTTGCGGAGAGCGGCCGATGCGGCGCGTATAGAACAGCGCCTCGCACGGGCCGCCGCAGGTGTAGAGACCCGCGCCCTCCTGGAAGAAGGGACGCAGTTCGGGAAACCGGATTTCGAACGCCGACAGGTTGAGCACCGCGGGATCGGCCTCCACCTGGCCGAAGTCGGGATTCAGCGTCGCGTCGAACAGGACGGAGGGCGTGAGCCCGGCCTTCACATCGAGGCCCACCGATCCCTTGTTCACGTTCCGGAAGCCGGTGGCCGTCGGTTCGCTCGCGTTCTTCGCGACGGCATAGGGAAGCAGCTCCAGCCGGCGCGCCGGAGCGAGGTTGCGGAGCCCTGTCAGCGTGCCGAGCTGGGATGCGAGCGTGTTGATCGAGCGGCGGTACGGCGGCCACGCGTCGCGCTCGTTCAGCCTGGCGATGTCGCGCCAGACGCCGAAGCCGAACGCGTTCGTCGTGTCCGCGTTGAAGCGGAGCTGGCTGAACGGTATGCGAAACTCCGCGACCCACCCCTTGGAGTCCACGTGCGCGGCAGCGTCCCACACGCCGTCCCATGTGACGTCCTCGATGATGTCCGAGTAGATCGCGTAGTCGCGCTTGACTCCCGCGGGATTGATCGCGAACTCGACGGCCGTGCGCTGGTCGTGGAAGGCGTCGATGACGATCTTGAGCTGGTCGCTGGCGGTCTTCACGTCGCGCCGGCTCAGCAGACTGACGATGCTGTCGGGATGCGGGTCGAACGCGCGGACGACGACGTAGAGATATCGGTCGTCGTACACGGCCCGCGCCTCGGTCCTGAACGACGGGTCGAGGTCTTCACCCGGATCGAACTGCCGGAATCCGGTCATGGGCGGCGCGAGCTTCCACGCCGCGTCGTCGTCGCGTCCGTCGATGACCGGCGGCGCGGTCACGCGCACGGCGCGCCCCGTCATCTCGTGATCGATCGGACCTTGTGCGAACGCAGGCCACGCCGCCAGCAGCGCGGCGCACGCGAGCCGGAGGTTCATCGCTCGCGGGTGACGCGCAGCGCAATCAATAACGCGGTGACGAGGATCAGGGAGCCGAGCAGGAACGGCGCGCCCGGCGCCTGCCAGGCGCTGTCGGGGCGGATGAACCGCGCGAAGGTCCACGTGAATATGCCCGGGCCCACGAGGCCGGCGATGCCTTGCACGCTGCTGTTCGCGCCCTGCAGCTGCCCCTGCTCGGACGCGCTGACGCGATGTGTCATCAGCCCCTGCGCCGCCGGTCCGTAGAACCCCATCAGCGATCCGAGCGGGATCGCCGCAAGAAACAGGACTCCCGTTGGCGCGAGCCCCCAAGCCGCGAATCCGAGCGTGCCGAAGACCAATCCCGTGAACAGCGCGCGCCGGTCGCCGATGCGCGCGACGACCGGCCGCACCAGCCCGCCCTGCACGATCACGCTGCCGATGCCGATCACCGCGAGCGTGAGCCCCACGGTGCGCGCGTTCCAGTTGTAGCGATAGCCCACGTAGAGCACCATCACGCTCTGCAGGACCTGATGCGCGAGATAATAGAGGAAGTTCACGCTTGCGAGGCCAAAGAGCTCGTGGTGCGAGCGGAGCAGCTTCAGCGATCCGAGCGGGTTCGCCCTGGCCCACACGAACCTCGGTGTGCGCTTCTCCGGCGGAAGCGATTCCGGGAGCACGAAGAGGCCGTATAGCGCGTTGAGGAGCGTCATCCCCGCCGCCGCCCAGAACGGCAGGCGCGGATTGACGGCGCCGAGGATACCTCCGAGCGCCGGCCCGAGCACGAATCCGAGTCCCCACGCGGCGCCGAGGATTCCGTAGCTCGAAGCGCGCTTCTCTTTCGGTGTCACATCCGCGATGTACGCGCCGGCGGTGGTGAAGCTGGCGCCGGTAATCCCCGAGATCACGCGACCCACGAACAGCCAGCCGATCGTCGGCGCGAGCGCCATCACGATGTAGTCGAGTCCGAGGCCGAAGTTCGAGAGCAGGATCACGCGGCGCCGGCCGAACCGGTCGGAGAGCATGCCGATGATGGGCGAGCAGAAGAACTGCATCAGCGCCCACACGGTCGCGAACACGCCGAACATCTCCGCCGCGCGGGCGGTGTCGCCACCCAGGAAATCCTGGACGAGTCGCGGCAGCACCGGGATGATGATCCCCATCGCCAGCACGTCGAGGACGACCGTGATGAAGATGAAGGTGATGGCTGCCTGGCGGGCCGGCGGGGGCGCGGCCGTGGGACTGGACATCGGTGAGTGCCGGAGCTGGAAGGGGCGGAGGCGACGAAGGTTAAACAGTCGTCGCCTCCGTCGCCAACCTGCTACGGCGTCACGGCCAGGGCCTTGATGAGCTTGCTGAGCGCGTCGAGGTCGCGCAGGTCGAGCACCTCGCCCGGCGTGTGCGAATAGCGCCCCGGCCACGAGAGTCCGATGTTCGGCGCGCCGAACATGCCGATGGCCGAGCCGTCCGTGCCGCCCTGCGTGGCGCCAATCTGGAGCGGAATGCCCGCCGTGCGCGCCGCGGCGATCACCCGCTCGCGCTCGGTGCGCGACACGACCGTGCTGTTGTCGAGCCCGCGCAGCACCGGCCCCTTGCCGAGCGGGGCGAGGGCGAACGTGGGCAGTTCGAGCGGCGTGTCCGACGAAACGAAGGTGTCGATCGCATACGTGCGCGTGAGGGTCGTCCCGTACTTCGCGCCGAACGCGCGTGCGCCGAGGAGGCCGGCTTCCTCGCCGACGTCCCACACGAAGTACGTCTTGCGTGGGAGCGCTGCGGGATCGATGGCCCGCACGGCCAACAGCAGCGCGGACGATCCGGTGCGGTCGTCGCTCGACCGACCGGTGACGCGCAACGCGCCGAGGCGCTCGGCGTGCTTGTACCCGATGATCATCGCACCCGGCTGGGCTCCGCGCGATGCGAGCGCGGCGGAGTCGAGGCCGAACCACGCGGTCAGGTTACGCGGCGCTTTCACGCGAGCGGTGTCGCGCGGAACGAACACGCCGCGAAGCGGCTCGGATACGGCGCCGTTCTGCCCGCGATCGAAATAGAGGAGGGCGACCTCCCCTTCCCATGACGATGCGACTGCGCCCCCAACAACTTTCAGCGTCACGCTGCCGTCCGGCAGGATCTTGTCGAGCGTGAAGCCGACTTCGTCCATGTGCGCGACGAACGCCACCGGGTCCTTGTCCGGTCCGGCCTCCACGATCACGTTGCCGGCGGAGTCCATCGTGGCCTTGGCGCGCGCCCAGGCCGGAAGCGCGGCCTTCACCGCGTCCGACACACGCCACTCGTGCGGATGGACCGCAGGCAGATCGAGCAGGCTCAAGACCTGCCGTTCGGCCGTCCCGTAGGTATCCGTTCGCGCCTTGAGGGCTGCGGGCTTTGCGTCGGCAGGCGCGACCCATTGCTGGCCCGGCGCAAGGCTCACAGCGGCGGCGGCGGCCGTCCTGGCGAGGAGGTCGCGCGCGTCGGTCGCACTGACCGACTCGACGAGCGAACCCGTGAAGCGGGTGCGGGGAACGATCGACTTGGTCGGCGGAGCGCCGCGTCCGCCGCGCGCCGCGCCGATCAGCGTGAAGTCGTCGTACGACCCAAGTCTCGCGAGCGCACCGTTGAGACCCGACCAGTTCATCACGTGCTGCGCGGTGAGGATGAATACGGTCTCCCCGCTCGTGACGGTGCCCTGTGCCGCGGTCGCGACGGCCGCGCAACCGGCGCGCGCGCCCGCCGCGGGGCCG